>OIXG01001810.1_pt1 | contig 18715 bp, 19 predicted proteins | sample 1587731 | NCBI WGS metagenome assembly OIXG01 (sample SAMEA3888908, study PRJEB22519) | human gut metagenome | biome: human gut; feature: human-associated habitat; material: faeces | place: Denmark | collected 2010
GTTTGTTATATTATATATGTCACATGCAATGGACGCTTTGCATGTCGGTGCTACTAGCAATTCCGGTAGGCGCGGATTGAAATATTTGTTATATTTTAAAAAGAAAAGCCGGGGGTCCCGGCTTTTTGATGTGATAATGGATGCTTTATGTGTTGGTGCTACTAGCGATCCCAGTGGCTACGGATTGAAACATTTGTTATATTTTACTTTACAGAAAAGCCGGGGGGGGTCCCACTCATCTGCTACGGTTTTCCCATCTCCATAGCACTTGTAAAAGGCGTCCACTACGCTTGCGATTTCTTTAGGAGAAAGTTTGTCCAAGACTTCCTCCGGCACTCTGTCATAACATGCATTAAATGTATCCTGACAACTGCCGATGGCAGAAGCTCTTTTCACCAATTCCAGCTTATAAATTGCGCCCAACTCTTCAGGCGTAATCTCGCCGCTTTTCACAGCGTCGCGTCCTTCCTTTGTTAAAAACTTCATTGCATCTTCTTTTCTAACAGTTCCGATTCCTTTAATGTGCATAGCAACAACCTCCCTTAATTGCTCCTTTCTTCCCCGTTTCAGGGATTTAAGTATAGTTTGGTAACTTACGCTACCTTTATACGCTTATGGCTTGCCAATAGCCCCCCTAGACAGTTTTTGTATAAAAGTCCGGAGTTTTGTACGCTAAAGTAAAAAGAGCCACGTACAAAATACGTGACTCTTAGTTTGGTTACCATACTGTTTTATTTGCAGTATGGCATAGTTGTAATTTCGTTTTTGCATATTCTAGTTGATGTATAAGATTCCAGTGCTGTACCGATCAGAGTATCTTCTTGTCATGTTGACCACTGCCACATCACCCGTCCGCAGTTCAATGTCATTTACTGCTCTTCCGGATCGTACCGTTGTCATATTGGAGATACCGCCCTGTTCTCTCGTCCACATGTTCAGCCACTTTCCACTAAGATCATCGTTCACATAATAGTGCAAATGCTCGTGTCCGTCTCTGTAAGTGATGATTTCAAAGTTTATTACCAGATAGCCGCCCTCTTTCCAACACTCTGAGGAATCCGTTACATAGTCGCCTTCATCCATCATAGTTCTATAGGCGTCCTTTCCGGTGCTTTCGTCTACAAGTGATACAAACAGGTAGTTCGGTACGGTGTATTCTCCAAACCAGGTCTGCATGGACTTCTTAAAGGATGTGTACTGTGCGCCGGATATACGTCCGAGTTCCCGGTTATACCGGAGAATATCGGCAGCATTGTTATACTGGTTAGCTTCGAGCTGCTCTTCATCCCCGCTTAATAGTCTTTGGGTCGGGTACAGAGTGATCTCGCTTGCACAGTAAGTATCCGTTTCTTCATTTGCAACACGGTTCCATGTTTTATCAAACGTATCCGCCGTAAACTGGATCTGGTCATAGCTGCGGTACGGGTACAGATCCATGTCACAGAACTGGTCGCTCACTGCCATGGATACGATATGTTCTCTATCAAGATCACTTCCAAACGGTATATACACGTCAAGTATGTCATTGTAATACAGGTTGAAAGCACCTTCCTCATACACTCTTCCGTTTTCGTCTATATACCGGAAGGTCGGCTTTACCACGATAGTATCATTCTCGCCGTTTAGGTTTCCAATCGTCCTAAGATCGAAAGAAATGGTATTTCCCTTGATCAGATACCCCATATCCGAGAAGTAATTATTCTTTCCGGTGGTAAACGGAAGCGTGTTGACATATTCCCATGAGGTATTTACATCGCCGGAGTAGAAATACCGGAGTGCATTATTGCCGAACCGGTTGCAGAAGCCAAGCTTCTTGTCCTGGTTATTCCGGAAGAACTGCCATACACCCGTTCTCCGCTTGCTGTTGCCGAAAAACGGTTCATCATTGACAGACAGTGCCGTCATATCATAAATGACACCGCTGATCTGCACCGGATAGTCATATGTTGCCACATAGTTATAGGTTGTTCCGTCTATCAATGTCTGGTTTGCTTCGTACTCTTCCCCGATCTGACCATACTCCTTCACGTAGTTATTTGCGTAACATTTTACCTGTACGGGCAGACTGTTATAGTCATACCGCGCCTGATCCGTCTCACTGTCGCTTCCATAGATGCCTTCCGTCGCCCAGGTCGGCAGGTAGAAGGTTACATTTTCCACGGCTCCGACGTCGATCCATGCAGTGTACCCGGCATTGGTTTCCATCAGTTCGTTTGCATTATCATCATTAACGTGTGCCTGTCCGGCAGTTATGTCATCACGCTTGATCTCATAACACTTGTCCCCTACTTTTACGGAGAACGGGAAACGGACGTACTTGGTCTTAACATACTTTGTCCAGCCCGCCGGCATGTCGTAACCCTTCATGGCGAAATATTGCTGCCACTTGAAGTTTAAACTGTAGTCGTTATCAAGGATCAGCTGCGCACCTACTGCGTCGGACTGTTTCGCCTGTGTCTGTACCTCTGCTGTCGTCTCGCCCGGGATCGTGATATTAAACGGGGATATGATCGGCGAATGTACCACGATTGGCTCATTCTGCTTGAATGTGCGTCCGTCATTTACTATGTAATCCTCCACGCCCCAGATGGCGTTATAGGTTGGATCATCTGCCGTGTCCTGAATGGTTGGCATCTGCCGGACGCCGCTCATGGCACCCATGTACTTATACTCTGCGGCTATGGATGTATAATACGTGCCGTTTGCCATTTCCTCCGGAATCGTAACGGTCTGCTCTGCGAGATTTCCGGTCGTGTGGTTGATATAATCATTCTCTTCCGGTCCGACCGGCAACTGTGATCCCGCCACGAACTCAAAGGAAATATTGTCTTCTGTCATGTAGGTTCTGCCGTTCATGGAAAGGCTGTCATTCTTTACGGCGAGTGTTCTGTCAGAAAACCGTGCGTTGACAGTATCAATAACATACTGCTTGATTGTCTCACTTGCCGGGAGGCTGTCATAATCAAGTGTTTCCGTGAGCTGCTTGTCATCGTCCGTGATGCTTGGCAATGTCACATGCGGATCACTCTCTACCGGATACGATATGTTATACTTCCAGTTTGAATAATAGCTGCCATCCGCAGAACTTACGGACTTTGTACCGTTTGATGATACGGCGTCGTCTGAGTAGATCGTTGCAGAATACTGGATATTCGGGTCAACCACGTAGTCCACGCTGCCGATTGCGTCATTATATACCGATGCGTCCGCGAACTCAAACAGCTTCATTTCATAGATACTGTAGTAAGTATTCTCAAACAGGTAGGTATACGAGCCGGTAAAGGTTGCGTGTCTTGTCACTGTGACGGTGCATGACCCTTCCCAGTCGTCCCCGTTCCAGGTCGCATTGCCGTACTCTATGGTTCCGGCGATTGTGTTTTCTGTTTCTCCGCCCCGATTATAGGAACAATGATATGTTCCTGTTGCCTGTTCTGGAAAGTTGACGGTCACATCGTAGTCCACAGTTACCGGATAGGACTGTTTCACGCGGGCAACGCCTACGTGTCCAAACCAAGTTGACACATCTATGCCGTTTGTAAAGCTTTCTGTTGTTGGTATACCGTTTGCCAGGTCAAAGGTGTCGCTTGCATTATAGGTATATATCGTAGGCGAAGAATAGGTATCGCCACAGTACAAGTCATCAGAGCTGTTTGTTGACGTATTGGAATCCTCGTAGTCCTTTTCGATAATCATCCGGTCGAAATGCACGGAAGAATCCGGTATATCATCATCCGGCACCGGAATGTCTGGTACATTATCTCCGATGGCTATATCAATATTGTAATGGGTATCAATACCATCTCGCACACGCTGATTTGTAAAGATGGAGTAAAGGTTGGTATAATTCTCATGAGTGTACAGGGTTCGATAATATTGACCATTCCATATAGAACCACTCCATGTTCTACCGCCATCTCGTGTTACTTGGATAACAGCATCTACCATCATGTAGGCGGTTTGATTGCTATTCATCAAAGTCATGATTTCATCGTACCACCCTTGATCTTTTGCACGAATGGTATTAAGCAGATCATCCAACTGTAATGTATAAGTTGCAATGGTTGATCCGTTCGATTTATTATATTCGACCTCATTTAGGTGAAAAATGTCAAATGTAACATGCTCACGGTTGCCGTTTGCATCCAGATAGTAGTCCTTAGTACCGGCGACAGTACGAGAAAACTCCCATGCAACTGTGTGATAGTATGTGTTTGAAACACGTGTTTTGTTCTCGGTCTGAAAGACATACATTTGCATTTCTGAATTGTATACAACCTGTCGTCCGTTGAGAATGTAACTCTTGTAGAAACCTTGCAGATCTGCGTCATCAACGCCTTCTGTATAGGATCGTGCTTGAGTGACCGCTGTGCATCCAAAAGATACCAGAATGACTGCAATTAAGACAAATAGATATTTTAGGTATTTTCGCATTGCTAAATTCCTTTCATTAGTGTATTATACCATAATTATACCTCAAAAATATGTACAGCAAAACCCCTTTTTTTATATTTTGATTCAGATGGTAAAAAAATAGGCAGCCATATTTCTATGGCTACCTATAGTATTACGCCGGGATCACGGCGATAACATTTTTGTCCTTGAGAAGATCTTCCTGCTGGATGATCTCCACAAAGCGCTCCTCTTTCACTGTGAAATACCTCGGAAACATTCCATTATCGGCAATGCACGGTTTTCCCATGTACTCTAGCTGATAATTGATCTTTTCCAACTCCTCTTTGCTGCAGATCAGTAACACACTTTTCATTCGTTGCTCCTTTCTTTCCCTGTTTTTAGGGAATAAAAAAGAGCCACGTATAAAAATACGTGACTCTTAGTTTGATTATTATTCTACTTGTGTTTTATATTATAGCATCGTTGCAATTTTGCGTCAAATAATTTCCCGGACTAATTTTTTGCCGCATTTTTTGTGGTATGATCTATCAATGTCAACTCCCCATCACCTAAAGGTAACTTAGAATGTCTTTGCAATTGCGATTGCTACAACTTTTATAGCGCCTGCATTATATAGAACATCTGCACAGGCGCGCAAGGAATGTCCTGTAGTTGTGATGTCATCCATCACAAATATGGTTTTCCCCTGTAGGGGAAAATTCGTATCTATGCTTAGTGTTTTCATATGTGAGTCGATGCTTCGATCTCCGCCATATGCTAGTTTTTCATGATCTTTCACTCTCACAATGGCTTTTGAATAGTTCGCCATGCCAAATTGAGAGCAAAGTGTATCTGCCACATTTTCTAACGAAGAACTCCAGTGGTTTGCGCTATGAGATGGCACCAATGCAAGCGGCACCCCGTTTAGCATGGAGACATTTCCTTTTGTCAAATCGGAAAGTGCAATTATAAGTTCGGCTGAAAACCGTGTTACAGACGCTGGATTTCCGTTTTTGAATCGAAGCAGTTCTTCAGACACGCCCTTATGTTCTTCATATCGTACCGGGTAATAAGTGTGTATATAATATATATTATCTTCTGTTTTTTGGAATTCCAAAATATCACCTTCATTCGTTGATTACATCGAAAATGCTTAATTGTTTTGATTCGGATGCTATAGGGCGATCCGAAATACTTCTTAAAAATGTCACTAATTCATCCGTATCAGACACTTTTGTTGCTTTTTTAGTTTTCATCATGTATGCATTTCCATCGTAGTGTCCTTTTGTAACATCGTCAATATAATAGCATGCCAATCTTCTTTTCATGCCAAACGCAGAATTAACCGTATGCATGGTTCCACTTTTTTCGCTACATTCAATAACCATGGTTGCATTTGCCAAGGCAGCAACCACAGCGTCTCGCTCAACATATGTGGACTTGGTGACCTTTGCCTTTGGTTCGTATTCTGAAAGCAAGCATCCGTCATTATCCAAAATATTCTGTGCCATTTGTTTATGACTTGACGGAGTAATGACATTAACCCCGCTCGGTAAAACAGCAACAGTTTTCTTGTTGGCTTCAAGTGTAGTTTGGTGAGCAATTCCATCACATCCTAATGCCAAGCCGCTTATAATAACATAATCAGAAAGATCTAAGATTTTCTGTACTAATCGTTGCTCTACCATTTCGCTCCAGGCAGATGGTTTCCGTGTACCAACAACAGCAATTGATTGATTGCTTAATATGTTGGTATTCCCTCTTGCATACAAAATAACTGGCTTTTTATCTCCTAAATCATGCAGACGCGCAGGGTACTTATCATCAAAGACGGTAATGACCTCTATACCTCGCGTGTTCACGATCTCCGCATATTTTCTTTCTGCCACTTCCAATGCCAATTTTAGATCAGAAATCGAAAATCGCTTCTCCCTACGTTCTACTAACGGAAGGAAATCATCTATGCTGTTAATGCATTCAAGGATCGGAACATATTCCTTATTTATGGTAGCGTTTCCAATGTTTTTTAATTGTTTCAGAAATAGTAATTCCAAAAATTTAGTCATATCAAATTTTTCCCTGTTCAGTGCTTTTTGATGCAGTGTATCTTTTTCTAACAGTATTATACCATATGGTTTTCCGCTTTCCAAGGATTCGATCTCTATAGAAAGCGAAACTTTTCGCTATAGGCTGGTTGGAATCCCCGAAGTTAAAGCTTCGGAGTTTTGCCAGCTAAATTATAATAGCCGCCATTATGGTAATGACGGCTATGGAAAGCGGATGTTTATTTTTTCTTGAACTTCTTTTTTCTAACCACAACAACCGCACCGGCGATGGCGCCGCCAGCGATTACAACGATAGCGACCACGCCGGCTAACGGGATCGGGCAAGTCTGCGGAATGGTTTCTGTGTCAAGCACTTCTCCGCAGACGGTGCAGCGCAGTTCCTTGGTTCCGGTGGAAAATGCCCCGGCGCTCTTGGTTACTGTCCATTCGCCGTCATCGTGTCCTGTTGCCGGAATTGTCTCTTCGTATGTGTCCCCGCAGACAGAGCAGGTGTATGTCGTGTTTCCGTCCTCGGTGCAGGTGGCATCCGTTGTTTCAGTTACCTCATAGGTATGTTCCGCCAGATCTGTCTCCTCGGTGTATGTATCCCCGCAGACAGAGCAGGTGTACGTTACGCTGCCAGCTTCGGTACAGGTGGCATCCGTGCTGTCCGTTACCTCGTAGGTATGCTGTCCGGTTGCCGGAATCTTTTCCTGCTTGGTTTTTCCGGTCAGACTGTTCTTATATTCTGTGTAACCGTCCGTTGCACACGTCGGATCTACTGTTGTGACTGCTTTCCATGCCGCGTCGATCTCCGCGTCTGTATAGGTCTTGGTGGAATTGGTGTCACTTTTCTTGGAATCAGATCCGCTGTTGTCGGTTGCTGTTGCCTGTGTATCATTGCTGGAAGTGCTGCTTGATGAGCTGCTCTTCTGGGATGCTGGTGTAAAGTCCGACGGAATTTTTCCGGCAGCTTTCCATGAATCCATGTACTGAAGGCAGTAGCCAGAATTTAAAATCGCCTGTGCTTTGCTGGATGTTACACCGCCTGCCAGCACCATTTCGTTCACAGCGTCGTATTCTCCCCAGCTAATGAAGGAATCTACCTGACTATCGTAACTTCCCTCCTCCAAAGTCAAATCAGCTTTGGAATCGGTATGAGCTAAGTTAGCCCATACTGTCAAGGTCATTGCTGTGAATAAGCCTACAAGTACATAAAAGCGTTTTGGTTTTCTTTTTCTTAAAAAATATTTCATAAAACTATACTCCTTTCCTTGCTATAAGCGAATTATACCATATAAATGCAATGTGGTCAAGTGAATTATACCACATAAATGCAGTGCGCGGAATATTAACCAAACACATCGCGCAAGGTATCTAACGGGCTTTTATCGGGATTTTCGATAGCCTCTCTTGCACCTTCCCGCCGCATCTCTGTAAAATCGTCATTGTCTGGGATTGTGCTGTCCTCTTTTCTTATATCGGCATACATTTCTTCCTCATCCCCGGCATAGAATCTTGCCGCCATTCCCTTGTAGAGCGTTCGCACATAGATATCTCTTTCAAGAAGCGGGATGTAGTAATTGCAACCGTTCATATTTTTTACGGCTAAAAATGCCTTGTCCTCCAAATTGCAAAGGGCTGCTGTCAAGTCATTGGTTGATGGCTTTTCCTGATATGTAGCGATTATTCCCTGCAGAATTTTTTGTGAGTTGAGAATTTCTTTTGTATTCCACACAACTCCCATGACAAGTTCCTCTATATTTGATAACATAAGTCGCATCTCCTTTCGTATATCATGCATACACTTTCTACATTCTACCACAAATGTGTCGAATGAACAAATAAAAAAGAGCAAGCCTTTTTGAAAGGCTTACTCTTTTGGCTTCGGATCAGATCTTCTGTTCCAATATTCTTGAAAATCAACTTTTTTGTATAGAGTATACAAGTTTTCATCGTTCAAATCATCGTATAGCTTCTTAAAATGCTGTCCCTCATAAAACTTGGCATACATGCACTCTCGGCACTCCAGTACGATAATGTTTCCGCCAACAATTTGTGCGGCGATACTTATTGAATGGTAGCACTCATTTAGAATTTGCTCACCACTCAAGTCCTCGCTTGTATAGTCATCGCATCGTCCCAATTGCCCAATCAGATAGGTTGGAACTGATCCCAACCCATCCCGTCCGGGATATTCGCCTAATACTTTTCTCTTTTTCTTTTTGCTTATAGCGGAGACGTCTAAAGATTTTTGAGCTATTGTAAAATATGCTACGACACAAAATTCGGACTCATCTCGTAATTTATCAGAGTCTATGATCAAATACGTTTTTCCGTAATTTGTTTTATCGTATGTAATCGCCTTGTAACGCAAAAAGTTCTCTAAATCAAGCTCGCGCTGACAAGAGAACTTCTCGAATGCCTTTTTCAATTTCGTTTCGTCGTATTCTTTGTTTAACAATTCTCCCAATGGTATAATATTATAATTTATCATTTGCTTATTTCTTCAATGCTTCCATCAAATTATTTCGCAATTCCGTATCAGATGTTAAATGACCCAGATGCGAGGAAAAATTTTTTTTCAATGTGGGAGCCACTGGTTTTGTCATTTCCTTAACAAAATCCGTTACTTTATCAGGGCGAACAATAAACTGTTTTCCAAATGTTGATGTTGCCATATATACCACCTCCTGATATTCGATATTTGTTTCATACAATACCATTGGTACCCTTGTATGAGATAAGTATATCACTTTTCTCACATAATACAATTAACAAATTGTTAATTTTCTATCGACATCCCGCCCATTATAACACGGTATGCGGATAATTGCAATGTGTTATTTTCATAAGATCTGTCAAGATGTTATCTTTGATTAGTTGTATTTACGGTTTGTGCTTTCTAAATAAAAGTCCACGGTAATATCCGTGGACTTTTTCAATGCAGATTTTTCACTAGATCCATTGTGCGAGATTGGCTTACAAAAAAATCCTGTATTTTTTGTAGCAAATCCTGTTTCGTACCCTTTCCATGGTACGGAACACCGTAAACAACTTCATACATAAAGGACAAATCTTTTTTTGAAAGAGGTTGATTGCTGCTAAGAATTTTCTGCACATCGTCTTTGCTGTAAATATGGAAAGGATTTTCATATTCCTGGTCGTTAGTTTCATTACTGACTTTTTTGCTCTGCCTCTTACGTTGCGTCAGGACAAGTGTGCGCACTTCCTCCGGAGAGTATACAATTTTATTGATAAGTTCCGTTGGAAGTTGCTGCTCCTTACAGAATGGATACAGAGATTCGTATATATTGCACAGATAGGCTATCATTTCTTGCTTTGATGGTTTACTCATTTTTAATTACCTCATAGATGTTGTTTGCAATTTCCCGATATTCTTCAGCTTTTAGACCGTGAGAAGTGAGTCCTGGCATGCTATCACCAGTTGAACGATTATCTTTATGTGGTATATAAGTCTTAAAAATATGCTTTTCAGTCATGTTGGGATCATATCCGTGGACATATTGTAAGGACTTATTTTTTTCATCGGAAAGCAGTGTCTTAACCCCCATTGCGTCAATAGTAGTATTTAAAATGTGTATCTGATTTGGATTTCTGGAAAATCCTCGTCTTGATTTATAAAGTGTTTCAAAAATGCCAATGAGTTGCGTCTTTTTCGGGAACACTTTGCTTATAAGGATAGATCCGATTGCCTCATCCGTATCATATTTGTGATATGTTTTTTCGATCTCAGAGACATAATCACTTACACCATTTGCACTTATTTCGTCGATGATCGTTGGAACAATGTAATAGTCAGAGGACAAAAAGGCACTCTCGATCAGCGTATTATTTGTCGGTGGACAATCAATGAATACATAATCAACACGATCTATGTGTGCAATGTCGTCAAGTAGCATTTTCATCAGGAAAATGCAGTCCGGATGAGCGTCCATTTTTCGTGCCATGTCATTAAGACGGCATCCGGCATAACTGATACTGGATGGTATGAAATATAAGTTGCCGCGTACTTCCTGCAACATTTCACTTACAATGGCGGTAAACCCAGTATTATAAGTATTGTTACTTAATAATTTAAGGTCAACATCATTCCTTTTTTTGATCAATCGGGTATATAATTCAAGAAGGTAATTGAAGGTTTTGTCCACGGCAAATGATTCAAGCGTTTTACCCATGGTTCTGCTACAGATATGACTTAATGAACACTGAGGGTCCAGATCTAACAGTAAAACGCGATGTCCCATTTCGGCAAAGTAACTAGCTACTTGATATGTGCTTGTTGTTTTGCCAACGCCGCCCTTGTAATTTCCCCAAACAATTGTTTTCATAGGTTTCCTCCATTCTAAAAGACTTGAAACTCTTGTTTACTCGGTTACTTTTTTGACATCATAAGTACAATCAATTCCGTTGCTATCAAGCCCTGCACTAACTGCTCTTTCAATGTCTTCTACTGATGAATTGTCATATACTTCAATAGTTACTGTAATTGTTTTCATATACCATCACCCCTTAATCTACTTGAATAATCAATCTAATCTGCTTTCCGCCAACGCAATCAATTATAATTCTGTTGTCTACTGTTACCACCGATATGAAAAAGAAATTTTTTGCTAATTTATGGTTGACTTTTCATAGCTGGTCTCTTTTGTGCTATTCGAGCAGCGAATGTTTACCAACATTTGCTGCATTTCCCTAATCCCTGATTTATAGCCTGCTCTTCTGTGATCTGAGTTGCGCTGTTTGGATTCATTCTGCCGCAGTTGTTGATGCTATGATACTTGTCCCCAGTTGCAGATTTCCAAACCATTAAGGTGCTTGATCCGCCGGATGCATCATTTGACACACTACTACCGTCACTTGAAGATGACGAAGAATCGGTGCTACCGGAATCGGAGTTTCCAGAGTTCCCGGACACGGTGGAGTTGCCGGCAGTAGCACTGGCGTTTGTGCTTACTGACTCATTTGAGGTGGCACTCGCATTGCTGGATGTGGAAGCATGGCTCTGATCTGTTGCAGCTGCAGCGATCAAAGCGCTATCCCCGGTAGTATAGTCGATTTCGATATCTGGCTGTACATTGTAACAATACACATTAAAAAGGATTCCCGCACCATTATCTTCTACAGACTTTGCCTCGATCTGCACGCCGCTTGCGAGAAGATCGCTTCCTTCAAAAACGGGCGATACACGATACATCACATGGTTGTTGGTTTCCTTCACATAGTCTGCAACCATATTTTCAAATGGCAGCATACCCTCTACATTCAGATACCTCGTTCCGGTAATTAAATTCTTTGTATTGGCATTTTCGCCCGACAGCTGATAGCCAATCAAGTGACAGCGGTTGTATAAGTAATTTCCATCGACCACATCATATTTCACAGTATGCCATCCGGTCGGCTTTACAGATCCAATATTGCCACGCTCTTCTGTCGGCATTAAGTCGGTGCCTATGCATGCATACACCACTCCGCACCGTCCTAATTCATCCAGATCACTGTAATACTCGTAGGAAGATGTTGAGAGATCTGTATCGCGGAATTCCGGCACGTTGTCATTTACTGCCACATATGGCTCTCCAGAATACGCCGGAATGCTGTCCATAGAAAGTGTTATTTCTGTGGAAGGTTGCGTTTGAGTAGCTGCAACGGATTCAACCTCTGTCGGAACCTCGCTTTCGGTTTCAGTAACAAGAACTTCCTGCGTTTCTGTTTCTTGCGTTTCTGTTTCTATCTCTGCCAGCCGGGTTTCTGTCTCGGTTGAAATTTCGCCGGCAATATCCGGTTGCGTGGTTCGGGTCGGTATCATGCAGCAAAACACAACAAACAGGATGCCAATAATTAAAGGGCGTAATTTAGGCTTTGGCAAGTTTCCCCACAATTCTTTCATGGGATCAATTGGTAATGAGAGAATACCGAGCAGGCACATTAGAACCGGTCCTGCGTGAAAGCCGTATATCGGCAGACACAAAATACAAAACACTGAAAAAATCCAATTAAATATTTTCACAAATCCATTCCTCCGTCGTAATTTTTATATGTGAACTCCCTTCAAAATCGAACGTAGATGATAAAGTCCATCCGGATCCTAGCGGTATATCAAAGTATGTATCCGCCGGGTATACTCTGTTCCACTTGAAGAGAATAATTCTCTCTATTTGGTTTTGATATTTTGCCAAAGGCATATTTTCTACAAAGCAGAAGTCATGTGATCCTGCATTATCCAAAAAATCATTATCTTCTATGATATTACATGGTAAGGGGGATCCAAACTGCTGGACACTGTAACTGTTCATCCAGAGGTCCCTACCCCGTGTTAATTCTAGCAAGCGTTCTCTTAGCACCCGATCTTGGCTCTGGCGCCGCTTATTAAATGTCATTCCCAGATTATCATCCACAGCTACGCATACGATCAACTTTTCACGCCTCCAATCATTTTACTATAAACATAATATTATTTTATATTCATACAACGAAAAAAGCAATGGGATTTTCTGCAGAACCAAAGCATATATCCTTTTTATTGACTTTATCGCCGCAATGTGATAAAGTATAGGCATGAAGGGTGTGCTCTGTTTATAGTAAGGAGGACGCCATGAGATTATCGGATATTGCGGATTTTTTGACAATTATCAATATTGTCGTTGGTGCTGTCATATTTGTCAGTGCAAGTGTTCCTAAGAAAGTAAGGGCGTGGCTGAAATCTATTTTCCTCGAATGTCTTAACGAGATTCAGAGCAAGGGCTTTAATAAAAAGGATGGAGATCGTGGAAACGACAATAAGGAAGACGGAGGTTCAGGACACGAACTTGGCACTTAGTTACGCGGAAGGGAGAGTGATCCAGCCATTCGATATCTCCGATGCGGATTCCTTTTATATAGATGCAACTATCTAACAAGGAGTACACCGTTCGTATCCCACTTCTTCGGTGTAGGATGTATCTTGCTAGTTATGATACATCCTACGTGACATCTGTCTCTATTGATCTTAACATATGGGTTGTTACCCAAGCTTATAAAAAACCAGTATCATATGACGATACTGGTTTTTATGTTCGGTGTTATTCTTTTTTGCTTTTTAATCCAGGATCTCCATTTCATCCTGCGTTTCAAAGTCGGATCCATTTACGAAATCACCATCTTCATTTTCCTCATAAATTTCAATGGCATACTCTTCTACCGCCCAGAAAGGGATTGTCCAACTCATATATTTGGCTGTTGCCTTCGGCATTTTCTTGAGTTCAGCAAGAGCAACTTCTGGATCGTAAAATTTCTGAATCGGCTTTGGATCCTGATCGCGTTCGATCGTGCAGCCCGGGATCAGATCATCTTTTCCGTTTATTTCAGAGTTCTTGATTTCTGCTGAAAACTTCTTTAATTCGTATACTTTTTTCATATACTTTTTACCGTTCCAAAATTTTGCATCCGTAAATTACATTTTTAATTGAATTGTATGCTGAATACGAAGTTTTGTCAATGTATTTTGGCTTCACGCGCAATTTTCTTCAAAAATAAGCCGCCGCCCCTACTTTTTCAATTTTACACCTGCAATCTCTCCACCTTTTAGGTAAACTGATACGATCACAGTATCGTTGATGCTGATGTTGTTATAAGTTGTCGACGTTACCTGTACTTTGTATTGGTTTGAGGTATCTTCATCGTTTACGATGTGACACATTAAGTAATACGAATGTGTCGTTGCAATCTTATCTGTAACTTCTGCTTCCGTGGTAAATACGTCGCTAGATATATGCCTAGTCATGACAATTATTATGGTTATTGCGGTTACCATAATAATTGCAGCGCAACCACGCTTTACTTCTTCTTTCATTATTTCCCCCTTTTCTTCTTTGCAACAACAACCACACCGGCGATGGCGCCGCCCGCGATCACAATGATGGCTACAACGCCAGCTAACGGGATCGGGCAAGTCTGCGGAATGGTTTTTGTGTCAAGCACTTCTCCGCAGACGGTGCAGCGCAGTTCCTTGGTTCCGGTTGAAAATGCTCCGGCACTTTTGGTTACTGTCCATTCGCCGTCATCGTGTCCGGTCGCCGGAATCGTCTCTTCGTATGTGTCTCCGCAGACAGAACAGGTGTATGTCGTGCTTCCCGATTTTGTACAGGTAGCTTCTGTTGTATCGGTTACTTCGTATGTATGATCTATCAGATCTGTCTCTTCGGTGTAAGTGTCCCCGCAGACAGAGCATGTGTATGTTACGCTGCCAGCTTCGGTGCAGGTGGCATCCGTGCTGTCCGTTACCTCGTAGGTATGCTTGCCGGTCGCCGGGATTGTTTCCTGCTTGGTTTTTCCCGTAAGGCTGTTCTTATATTCGGTATACCCGTCCGTTGCGCACGTCGGATCTACTGTTGTGACTGCTTTCCATGCTGCGTCGATCTCCGCGTCTGTATAGGTCTTGGTGGAATTTTTTGCGACAGCATTATTGCTATTGCTACTGGTGCCACCGAATGATTCGCTGCCCGAAGATGTGGCAACACTGTCCGATGTGGTAGCGCTGTCCGATGTGGAAACATCCGCAACACTTCCCATATTCGCCACAACCTCATTGTCAGTGTTTGTAGGGCTGTCAGAATAGTCCTGAGAAGATGAGTTGGAGGTCGAATCTGACATGTGGTTTAAAATGGCATTTTGATCGTTCTGCCCGAAGTAAATTTCCGAAGTGCCATCCGGATTGTCTATGATTAACGGCGCATCATCGTCATCCATGAGGACGGTGCGAGAGCCATCATCTCCATCCAATATGACGTATGCCCGGCAATCCGTCCAGGAGCCCCTTAATAAGGCGGCACACATAAGTGTGGCTAATAGCGTATATGCAATCTTTTTTCTTTTCACAACAGTTCCTCCCTTGCAAATTCCTTTGTATATGTGAATTATACCACGAATTCACAAGTCGGTCAAGTGCTGTTTCACTGTAAGTATAGTGCAAAGAAATTATATGCTTCGCTAAATTCATATTGCATGGTATTTACGCCGGTGCATAATTTTACAATATTCTTGTCGCTTAAAATGTGCTCTTTCACATATGCTGAAGTAATGTCGCAGTCTGTTACAAATATAATTTCTGGATTTTTTTTATTGTATTGGGTTTCAATATACTTGCTCAATTCTCCCATTTGCGTAGATTTAAAGAACATTCCTTCTTGGACAAAATAATTGTCTTCCATGCTATCACAGACCGGCGGAACGTATGTATCATCCGCAATGTGGTTCATATTGCATATGTCATCGGTCATCGTCATATAGAGATAGTCTATGCCGTCAACTCTATCGGATGTTGCCCCATAAGTAACATCCATTTGATACCAATTCCCATTCAGCATCACATAATTCCAGGCGTGTTTTTCATTTCCAGAATATCCAGTCACAATGATAGATTCAACTCCTACCAGATCCAACACGTATTGCGTGGCAGACGCATAGCCATTGCACACTGTTTCATTTTCCAGAAACACACTTAGAATGTTTTGCCCGTTTTCGGCGGACTCGTTATATGCTACATTTTTTACCAGGTATTCATAAAGAGCTTTTACTTTGTCGTAATCATTTCCTCTTAGTTTTGCGGTTACTTCTGCCACATCGTTCTTGATCTGTGTCGCATACCACCCCTTCTCATCTTGCGTCATAGAATAAGTTGGTGTGAACACTGTGGCATCTTTTGTGGTTTCATACCTGTAGCCGTCAACCCAGAAAATTCCGCCGTAGTCACGCCGGATCGCTTTGTATGCGGTTTCCATGACATTATAGTCAATGCTTTGTATGGTTACTGAATCTTCATAGTTCATAAGACATTTGAGCATTTTCCGATAGTAGTATTTTTCTTGATCGTTCAATGTTGCATAAACATATTTGTCCGCAAGATTGATCTGATCGAAATATGCTTGCTCTTCGCCTGTTACTTTTGTAAAATCTACATTTTGAGAAAACGCGCAGCTGGATACAATGCATCCAAAGGATATTAAAATAACCAATAGCCAAAATCGTTTCATATGAATGTCTCCCGATTGTTATATGTGATTATCTGCCAAAATCGAACTTTGTTTCTCCATTTTCCAACTTTAGTTTTGCTTTGAAAACCTTGCCATTCTTGGATTTGAAGCCACTTATAGTTCGGGTGTGCCCCTTGGAGAGAAGTTCTTTGACGGTGTTTTCCGTTATGAGCAGACCACACAATGTCTTTGGGATCCTAATGCCACAGGAATCGCAGTGATAAGACCATTTATCCGTGATCAGATCCGCGCCGCAGCAACAGGTTAATTTATGTTGTGATCCATCGGTGCCGCCGGATGAAAAGTCGAAAGAAATCTTATTGGTGCTTTCCAATATCAGGGCTGCATTGAATGGCTTTCCGTTTTTTGACTTGAATCCTTTGATTTCGGCTATTTTTCTGTTTTGAATTAAATCGCACATCTGCTTTTCCGTCAAACGTTTCCCGCAGATTTCCCCAACAGAAAAGCTGCAACCGGTTTCTTTATCATAGTTGCTGCATTTATACCCGTATTTAGTTGAAACGATCGGTTTGCCACATATCGGACAATTCACAGGGAGTGTTTTTGCCTGTGGTTTCTCCGGAGTGTAGTCCTTATGTTTTTCTTTAATCGTAGAGATTTGTTTGCGGATATACTTTTCAAATTCATCACGATATTGTTGCTGTGCTATGGTTCCTGTCTCGACCTCATGCAATCCTTTTTCCCATGAAGCAGTCATTTTCGGAGACAGCAAGGATGGAATCTCTTCTTTTACAACATCATATACCAGATATCCTATCTTATCCGGGGTTAAGATCTGGGATTGATCATCAACTGCAATATATTTTAGGCGAATAAGCTTCTCTATGGTCTCATCTCTTGTCGCAGGTGTTCCGATGCCGCATCCCTGAATCTGTTCGCGCAAACTTGCGTCTTCAATTAGATTTCCGGCATTCTCCATCGCAAGGACCATTGTACCAGATGTATAGCGCTTCGGAGGAGTGGTTTGCCCTTCGCCTATACTATATGTACTCTTATATGTATCACCAACCTTTAAAAGCTGATCAAGGTTGCTGATATTATCGAGATCCGTTACTTCATCCATGCCATATACCTTCAGATACCCGATGGATCTTAAGGTTTTCCCGGAAAAGGAAAATGTTTCAAGATCTGCATTTTCGCGGACTGTTAATTTTGAGTATTCCGCGACCGGATAAAATATAGCCAGAAAGCGCCGGACAATCAATTCATACACTTTTTTTTCAAGATCAGAAAGTGTTTCGGCAGCCGCCGGCTGTCCGGTGGGGATAATAGCGTAGTGGTCCGTAATCTTGTTATCGTTCACATACTTTTTGTGCTGTATATTGTCATGCCAGTTGTTTGTGAGTATTTCGGCAGCATATTTGCCGACGACCGGATCCGCCTGTAGTCCCTCAAGGTTTTTCCCGATCTCCTTTGCGATGGCAGAAGATAATACACGCGCATCTGTTCTTGGATACGTTGTCAACTTTTTTTCATATAAACTTTGAGCGGTTTCAAGTGTTTGCGCCGGTCTGATTTTGAATTTTTTACTGCACTCTGCCTGTAATTCTGCAAGATTAAACGGCAAGGGGGCGTTTTTCTTTTCAATGGTTGTGTCCACGTTTGCTATTCGGATCTCACTTGGTAAAGACTGAATAAAGTTTTGGGCATCTTCTTTTGAAAGAAAACCATTGTCTCCATACAATTTTGGAGAATTTTTCATAAGGCTTTTATCTGTAACCTTCCATTCTCCCTTTATCACATTGCCATCTACTTCTATCTGATTGGCAATTTTATAAAATGTTGTAGATACAAAATCTTTGATTTCTGTCTCTCTCGCAACGATCATTCCCAAAACACACGTCATGACTCTTCCAACGGCAACTGGAGTATACTTTGCGGTGCCAACCTCCGCATTGATTTTGGCTCCATAAAGCAAAGATAGAATCCTTGAAAAATTGATTCCCAGTGAATAATCTTCTATTCCACGCATATAGCCGGCAGCGGTTAAATTGTTGTATGCGGATAATGGTTTTGCGTCCCGGATACCATTTAATACAGTTTCTTTCGTCTGAGAATCAATCCAAACGACCTTTTCTTCGACTCCCTTTTTATGCCCCGCAGCCATGCGGATTAGCATTTGAATGTAAAGACCCTCTCTACCAGAATCCCCCGCATAATAAATTGTCTCAATAGGAACCAAAATTTTTTTTTCGGGTGATAACATCGATAATTCTTTTTTGTCTT
>OIXG01001814.1_pt1 | contig 18694 bp, 16 predicted proteins | sample 1587731 | NCBI WGS metagenome assembly OIXG01 (sample SAMEA3888908, study PRJEB22519) | human gut metagenome | biome: human gut; feature: human-associated habitat; material: faeces | place: Denmark | collected 2010
GCAGGACTTTCTGCCCTTCGGCGGTCAGCGCGGCGCCAAGGTTCAAGGCCGTCGTCGTTTTTCCAACGCCACCCTTGGAATTTGTAATGGCAATAATCATCACTTTTCCTCCTGTATTTATTCCGATTTAAGGGGCGTATCACAAGGCGTTTTTTGCGGTAATTTACCATAGTTTAACAAGTGCTCACAGCGCTTTTTGCAAAATTTGTTGCAAACGAGCATCTTTTCAGATGCGCTTAAAAACTGATAACACAACGATCAGAGACTCTTCTTGGCAAAATGCTTGACGTGCATGGGGTCACAGGTTCGAGTCCTGTACCGCGCACCAAAGCCTCACTTCCTCGGAAGTGAGGCTTTTTCTATTACAAAAACCACCCCGAAAGGGGTGGTTTTCTGGTTTTTCGCCGCCTTACAGAGCGGCGGCGCCGATGATACCCGCCTCGTTGCCCAGCTTCGCCGCCTGAATGACGGGCTGGGGCCGCGCCTCGCCGCCGAAGCAGTTGGCAGCCACATAGCGGCGGATGGGCGCCAGCAGGCGCTCCCCCTGACGGCTGATGCCGCCGCCGATGAGCACCATCTCCGGCGACAGGATGTTCACCAGATTCGTGACGCCGGCGGCCACATAGACGTAGTACTGCTCCAGCACCGCCTGCGCCGCAGCATCGCCTGCGTCGGCGGCGTCGAACACATCCCGCCCCGTCAGCGCCGGGTATCGGTTCAGCAGGGACTCCGGATGGGCGGCAGCCGCCTCCCTGCCCTGCCGGATCAGCGCCGTGGCGGAGGCGTAGGCCTCCCAGCAGCCCCGGCGTCCGCAGGTACAGGGCGCGCCGTCCAGCACCAGGATACTGTGGCCCACCTCGCCGCCGGCGCCGCCCAGCCCGGACACGATCTTCCCGTCCACAATGACGCCGCCGCCCACGCCGGTGCCCAGCGTGACCAGCACCATGCTGCGGCAGTTGACGGCGGCCCCGGCCACCACCTCCGCCAGGGCGGCGCAGTTGGCGTCGTTGCTCAGGCGGGTGGGCAGGCCGAAATGCTCCGTCAGCATGCGGCACACCGGCACGTCGAACCAGTTCAGGTTATACGCGCAGACCACCACGCCCCGCTCCGGGTCGCAGGTGCCGGGGGCGCCCACGCCGATGGAGGCGCAGTCCCGGGCGGTAAGGCCCGCCTTGTCCAGCGCCAGCTCCACGGCGCGGCACATATCGGCCACCACCTGCTCCGCCGGACGGTGCGCGCCGGCGGGCACGCTGGCCTCCGCCACAATTTGGTGGCGGTCGTCCACCACGCCCACGGCGATGTTGGTGCCGCCCAGATCAATGCCGATGCGATACATACGGATACTTCCTTTCCTCGTGTGTGATAGCGAAAAAACGGAGCGGGCAGACTGCCCGCCCCGCAAAGGTACGTTTGCTCAGAAGTGGGTGACGAAATCGCTGTTCACCGCCACCGTGCGGCTGATGTTGGAGGAATTGATGCTGGCGAAGATGGTACGCATCACCGTCAGCGCCTCCCGGCCGGAGACCTCCGGCTCGCGGTCATGTACCAGCGCGTCCACGAACTCGTCGATGACGCCGGTGCCGTTGTGGGGCACGTCCAGGTTATAGCTGGTGCGGTTGCCCTCCATATCGCTGACGATAATGGGGGAGGACGGCTCGCTGTAGATGAGCATGATGCCCTTGGTGCCGTACAGGCAGGTGGACTGGCACTCGTGGCCGTAGATGGTCCAGCTGGCCGCCATGGTGCCCAGTGCGCCGCCGGACATCCGCAGGATGCACAGGGCGTTGTCGTCCACGCCGATGAGCTGGCCCTCGTTGTCCCGCTTGTTCAGCGTCACCACCTTGGCGGTGGTCTCGATGACCTTCTGGCCCAGCAGGTACTGGATCAGATCCACCTTGTGGATGCCCATGTCGGACAGCGCGCCCAGCGCCGCCTTGTTCTTGTCGAAGAACCAGGTGCCCTCGTCCACGGACCAGCCCTCAGGCCCGGCGTTGCCCAGCACGGCGCGGAACGTGATGACGTCGCCGATGACGCCGCGGTCCAGCAGCTGCTTGGCCCGGCGGTGCACCGGATCGAAGCGCATGTTGTGGCCGATCATCAGGTACTTGCCGTTGCGCTCGGCGGCGGCCACCATGGACTCGCACTCCGCCAGCGTCACGGCCATGGGCTTTTCACACAGCACATGCTTGCCGGCGTACAGTGCCGCGGTGGAGATCTCTGCGTGGCTGCGGTTCTCCACGCAGATGGACACCGCGTCGATGTCGTCGCGGTTCAGCAGGTCGAAATAGCTGTCGCAGACGTCGCCGCCGTACTTGGCGGCCATCTCCTCGGCACGGGCCCGGTTTTTGTCGTAATAGGCCACGACCTCCGCATTGGGGTTGGCTGCATACTCGGGCAGATGGCGCACCTGTGCGATCTTGCCGCAGCCGATGATACCAACTCGAATCATAGAAAAGCTCCTCCTCTACCATTGTCCACTGATGGTGCTCTATTCTCGTTTAAATTATAACAAATTCAGGGGCGGGTGAAAAGCCTTTTTTTCACGATTCTGAAAATTTACCTCAGACGCAGGGCGACGGTAAGGGCGCAGCCCCGCTCCCGGATGTGATCCAGCACCACGCCCTCCGGCAGAGCCAGACGGCTCAGGGCCAGCAGCGGGCCCTTGCCCGTCAGCTTGAACAAGGACTCCTTGGCGGTCCAGATCTCCCAGAAGCGGGCGCAGTCGCCATCGTCACCCACGCGGATATAGGCCATCTCCGCCTCGGAGCAGACACGGCGCATGAATTTTTCATCGGCGGAGCGGACGACCTCCACATCCACGCCCACCGGCACATCGGCGGCGGCGCAGACGGCGTAGGGGCCGGAGTGGCTGACGGAGACGTACACGCCCCCGGCGTCCACGGCGGGCTTGCCGGTGTCGTCCCAGCGCAGGGGCACCTCCCCCTCGCCGCAGCCCAGACGCTGCGCCAGCACCCGGCGGGCCAGCAGCTCACCGGCCACAGTGCGCTTGCGGTCGTCCTCGCCGGCGATGTCGCTGACGCGGCGGCGGCGCGCCTCATCCATCATGGACACGGTGCGGGCCATGGTCTCCTCGTCCAGCTGGCGGATATCGTACCAAAGCAGTTCCATTTTCCCAGTCCTCCCCTTTGTTTTCGTTTCTGAGGCGAGTATAGCACATCCTCCGGCAGGATGCCAGTATTTTATGCGCTTGCTTTTCTGAAAAGAAAGCGTTACACTGGACATGTGTGAATGATCTGTGCTCGGGAGGAGCGAATATGGTTTCTATCGTAGAAGTGACCACCAAGGCGCAGCTGCGCCGTTTTGTAGATTACCCCAATCAGCTGTATAAGGACGTGCCCCAGTTCGTGCCGGCCACCTACGGCGACGATCTGGCGGACTGGGATCGCAGCAAGAACCCGGCCTTTTCCTACTGCGACGCCCGGTGCTGGCTGGCGGAGCGGGACGGAGAGATCGTGGGGCGCATCGGTGCCATCCGCAGCCGCAAGGCCAACGAGAAGTGGGGCACCAACCGGATGCGGTTCACCCAGGTGGACTTCATCGACGATCCGGAGGTGTCCGCCGCCCTGTTCGCCACCGTGGAGGACTGGGCCAGAGAGCTGGGCTGCGCGGCGGTCCACGGGCCGCTGGGCTTTACCGACATGGACCGGGAGGGTATGCTGGTGGAGGGCTTTGACCGCCGCAGCTGCTTCTTTACCTATTATAATTTCCCCTACTATATCGACCACATGACCGCTCTGGGCTATGTGAAGGATGTGGACTGGATCGAGGAGCTGATCACTGTCCCCACGGATGAGAAGATCATCCAGCGGTGGGAGAAGCTGTCGGATTTCGTGCTCAAGCGCAACCACCTGCATATCGTGGAGCCGAAAAACCGGCTGGCGTATCTGCCGCTGCTGAAGCCGTTTTTCGATCTGGTGAACGTGGCTTATGCCCCACTGTACGGCACGGTGGATCTGACGGAGCAGCAGATCAGGAAATACTCCTCCAAGTTTGCGCCCCTCATCAACCCCAACACCACCTGCTTCGTCATGGACAAGAATGACCGGATGATCGCCTTCGGCGTAGGCGCGCCCAGTCTGGCGGTGGCCATGCAGAAGCACCGTGGCCGCCTGTTCCCCACCGGCTGGGTCGACGTGCTGAAGGCATTCCGGAAGAACGACACGGTGGATCTGCTGCTCATCGCCGTCCACCCGGACTATCAGGCCCGGGGCGTCAACGCCATCATCCTCAGCAAGACCATGAAGGGCTGCCTGAAGATGGGCATCAAGGAGGCGGAGACCGGCCCCATGCTGGAGCTGAACGACAAGGTGCAGTCCCAGTGGAAGGATTTCCAGACGGAGCAGCACAAGCGCCGCCGCTGCTTCGTCAAGGAGCTGACCCCTGCCGCCGGAGAGCCGGAGAAGGCGGACGCGCCTGCCGGCGCCGCCGTATAAACGACAAAAAGAGAACGCGGACACTGTCCGCGTTCTCTTTTCCGTTTTTTACAGGCCGTAGACCTCGGTGAACTTCTTTTCGAGATAGGCCACATAGCAGTCGGGGTCGAACTTCCCGCAGACCGACTCGAACAGTGCCACGGGATCCTTCATGCAGCCGTACTTCCAGATCTTCTCCTCCAGCCAGTTGTTGATGGGGGTCAGATCGCCGGAACGCACCACGGCGTCCACGTCCAGATCCCCGGACATCTCCTTCAGGTACTGCGCGCCGTAGGCCGAGCCGATGGCGTAGGACGGGAAGTAGCCGATGTTGCCGTTGGACCAGTGGGAGTCCTGCAGAACGCCCTGCCGGTCGTTGGGCACGTCGATGCCCAGATACTCCTTGTACAGCCGGTTCCACTCGGCGGGCAGGTCGTGGGCGGTGAGGGTGCCGTCGAACATCCGCTTCTCCAGCTCGTAGCGCACCATGATGTGCAGGCAGTAGGTCAGCTCGTCTGCCTCCGTGCGGATGAGGGACGGCTCGGACTTGTTGATCATACGGTAGAAATCGTCCTCCGTCACGTTGTCCAGTCGGGGCGCAAAGTGCTCCTTCAGCCACGGGTAGATCACGGAGCAGAACGCCCGGCTGCGGCCGATGATGTTCTCATAGAACCGGGACTGGCTCTCGTGGATGCCCATGGACACGCCGTTGCCCAGATTGCTGCGGGCCAGCTCCCGGCCGGTGTGCAGCTCGTACAGGGCATGGCCGCCCTCATGCACCACGGAGTACAGGGACGAGGCCACCATGTCGGCGTGGTAGTGGGTGGTGATCCGCACATCGTCCCGGGAGAAGTTGATGGTGAAGGGATGCTCCGTCTCACCGATGATGCAGTGGTTCCGGTCGATACCCATGACGCCCATGACGAAATCGGAGAACTCCCGCTGGATGGGGATGGGGAAATCGGCGTGGAGCGGCGTGTCATCCACCCGGTCGGCGTGGGCGGTGACCCGCTGGATGAGAGGCACCAGCTTCTGCCGCAGGGCGGCGAAGAATTGGTCACAGGCGGCCACCGTCAGACCCCGCTCGTAGTTGTCCAGCAGCGTCTCATAGGGGGCCTTCTCCGGCTCCCAGTACAGGGCGAAGCGCTTCAGCGTGTCGAAGATCTCCTGCAAGTACGGCTCGAACAGGGCAAAGTCGTTGTTGGTCTTGGCGGTCTGCCACACATCGTCGGCGCGGGTGGTCAGCTTCTGGTAGGCCACGAACTCCTCCTCCGGGATGCGGCGGGTGCGGTCGTAGCTGCGCCAGTACTCCTCCACCTTGCGGCGTGTCACGTCGTCCAGCTCCGTGCGGGCGGCCATCAGCGTCTCCAGCATCTCCACGGTGTCCGCCGCGGTGGTCAGCTGATAGTCGATGCGGCTGAGTTCGCCGGTGGTGTCGCTGCGGACGTCGGCTGCGCCCTTGGGCGCCGCGGTGACGCCGTCGTAGTACAAAAGGCCCATGGCGTGAGACAGCGCAAAGCTGGTCTGCTCGTAGCTTTTCAGCTTTTCCAATGCTTCGGTAACGGTCATGCTCGTACCTCCTGTTTGTAGTTGAGACGATTATACCATCCTCGGCGGAAAGACACAAGCGGACAAAAATGTACACAGAATCTTAATAGACTATCGACCGCAGACATGATAAAATAGGGAAAATACCTGTCAGAAAGGCGGATCGCCATGGATCTGAACAAAAAAACCATGCAGCGCATCATGCTGCTCATCACCTTCGCGGTGCTGCTGTTCTGGGGCCTGTACAATATCTCCACCATCGGCGGACTTTTTTCCAACCTGTTTTCCCTGCTGGCGCCGCTGCTCATCGGCATCTGCATCGCCTTTGTGCTGAACCTGATGATGGTCGCGCTGGAGCGGCTGTGGGACCGGGCGCTGTCCAGGTGGAACAGCCCCTGGAACCGCAAGCTGAAGCGTCCCGTCTGCCTGACGCTGACCATGGTGCTGTTCCTGGGCATCATCTTCGCCATCTTCTTCATCCTCATCCCCCGGCTGGAGGAGGCGGGCACCACCATGGTGGCCAACATCCCCACCTATGTGGCACAGATCCAGGCGTGGTGGACGAACCTCAGCGATTTCGCATCGGAGCACGGCGTGACCCTGCCGGAGCTGTCCCTCAACGCGGAGAACGTGAAGGAGACCATCACCGGCTTCCTGCAGGAGAAGGGCGACAGCGTGGTGAACACCACCCTGAACATCACCACCTCCATCGTGGGGGCGCTGGTGAACGTCCTGCTGGCGCTGGTGTTCTCCCTGTACCTGCTGGCCCAGAAGGAGACGCTCATCGCCCAGTCCAAGCGGCTGCTGCGCCGCATCCTGCCCCGGAAGGCCGCCGACCGCCTGCTGTCGCTGCTGAGCCTCACCAACGACGCCTTTTCCAGCTTCGTCACCGGTCAGGTGACGGAGGCGTTCATTCTGGGCACCCTGTGCTGCCTGGGCATGCTGATCCTGCGCCTGCCCTACGCCCTGCCTGTGTCGGTGATCATCGCGGCGCTGTCGCTGATCCCCATTTTCGGCGCGTGGATCGGCGCGGCCACCGGCGCGTTCCTCATCGTGTTCCAAAGCCCCATCAAGGCCCTGACGTTCCTGATCTTCCTGCTGATCCTCCAGCAGGTGGAGGGCAACCTCATCTACCCCAAGGTGGTGGGCAAGTCCGTGGGCCTGCCGGGATTGTGGGTGCTGGCGGCCGTCACCATCGGCGGCGGCGCCTTCGGCGTGCTGGGCATGCTGCTGGGCGTGCCGGTGTGCTCCGTCATTTACGCGCTGCTGCAGACCTATATCCGCTCCAAGCCGCCGGAGGAGCTGTCCAGATAGACCGCACATCCAGAAGCGTCCTGTCCCTCCGGACAGGGCGCTTTTTTCCGTCAGGAGTTCACAAATAATTAAAATAGCCCCTATTGACATTATCTGGGGAGGGTGGTAAACTGCGTTTAGCACTCGAAAAGCAGGAGTGCTAAACGGAGATAGCTATGGAATTGACAGACCGCAAAAAGCAAATATTGAAGATCGTGGTGGAAAGCTACATCAACACCGCCGAGCCGGTGGGCTCCAAGGCCATCGTGGAACAGATGCCCGGTAAGATCAGCTCCGCCACCATCCGCAACGAGCTGGCGGATCTGGTGGAGCTGGGCTATCTGGAGCAGCCCCACACCTCGGCGGGACGTGTGCCGTCCGCCAAGGGTTACCGGCTGTACGTCAACGAGCTGATGGAGCGCAAGGCCCTGTCGCCGGAGGAAACGGCGAAAATCAACGATGCCCTGTCCGGTCAGATGAAGCAGGTGGATCAGGTCATCAGTCAGGCCGGACAGATGGTGTCCAGCTTTGTGGGCTATCCCACCTACGCCGTGGCGGATCACCGCACCGCCGCCACCGTGCAGCGGTTTGAGCTGATCGCCGTGGACGAGGGCAGCTTCATCGCCGTGGTGATGCTGTCGGATAACCGGGTCAAGAGCCAGCTGATGCGCTTGGAGCTGCCGGTGGACGCCGACACGCTGCCCCAGCTGAGCCACCTGCTGAACACCCACTTTACCGGCGCAGGGCCGGAGAAGATGAACGCCACGCTGATGAGCCTGTCCGAGCAGGTGTCCGGCCAGTGGTTCCTGCTTCTGAACCGGGTGACGGAATATGCCTGCACCCTGCTGGAGGAAGCCCAGCATCAGCAGGTGTTCACCAACGGCGCCAGCCAGCTCCTGAAGTTCCCGGAGTTCCGGGACATCGACAAGGCCCACGACCTCATGAGCTTTATGGTGGATAATAAGGAGGATCTCCCGGTGCCGCAGAGCGACGCCCCTATGCAGATCCTCATCGGGCCGGAGAACGTCAACGACGCCCTGAAGGAGAGCAGCGTGGTCATCGCCAGCTACGACATCGGCGACAACATGCGGGGCCTTGTGGGTGTGGTCGGCCCCACCCGTATGGACTACGCCGCCGTGGCGGCACGGCTCAGCTACTTTGCCGAGAGCCTGAGCCGCATGTTTGGTAAAAAACAGCTACCGGAGGATACACAATGAGCGAAAAGGATAAGAAGGAACAGACCGCGCCGGCTGAGGAAACGGCGCAGGAGACGGCGGAGCAGACCGCCGCGCCCGCCGAGGAGGCGGCGCAGGAGGAGACGTTCACCGTCACCAAGTCCCAGATGGAGCAGATGGAGCAGCTGGCCAAGGTGCTGGCGGACGCCAACGACAAATACCTCCGTCTGGCGGCGGAATATGACAACTACCGCAAGCGCACCACCCGGGAAAAGGAAAATGTCTACGGCACGGCCAAGGCCGACACAATCAAGCCGTTTCTGGCGGTGCTGGACAATCTGGAGCGGGGCGTGCAGCAGTTCGAGGAGGGCGACGGCCACCGGCAGGGGCTGGAGATGATCTGCAAACAGTTCATCGACGTGCTGGGCCAGATGGGCGTCACCGAGATCCCGGCGCTGGGCCAGCCCTTCGACCCAGAAAAGCACAACGCCGTGATGCATACAGAGGATGAGGCCGCCGGCGAGAACACCATTGTGGAGGTGTTCCAGAAGGGATTCATGCTGGGCGACAAGGTACTGCGCTTCGCCATGGTCAAAGTGGCGAACTGAAAGGAGCTTTACAAATGGAAGGCAAGAAGTTGTACAAGAGCAATACGGATAAGAAGATCGCCGGTGTCTGCGGCGGCATCGCCGAGTATTTTAACATCGACTCCACGTTGGTGCGTCTGGGCTGGGTGCTGTTCTGCGCCCTGGGCGGCAGCGGCCTGCTGGCCTATATCATCGCGGCGCTGGTCATGCCCGACCGTCCCTATTAAAGCTGTGAATAAATAAAATTAAGATAAACATTTCAGGAGGCAATCATTATGTCTAAAGTTATCGGTATCGACCTTGGTACGACCAATTCCTGCGTAGCCGTGATGGAAGGCGGCGAGGCAGTCGTTATCCCCAACGCGGAGGGCAACCGCACCACCCCGTCCGTGGTGGCCTTCAGCAAGACCGGCGAGCGTATGGTGGGCCAGGTGGCAAAGCGTCAGGCCATCACCAACCCCGAGCGCACCATCTCCTCCATCAAGCGTGAGATGGGCACCGACCACCGCGTCACCATCGACGGCAAGAGCTACACGCCCCAGGAGATCAGCGCCATGATCCTGCAGAAGCTGAAGGCGGACGCCGAGGCGTACCTGGGCAGCCCCGTCACCGAGGCTGTCATCACCGTCCCCGCCTACTTCACCGACTCCCAGCGTCAGGCCACCAAGGACGCCGGTAAGATCGCCGGTCTGGACGTGAAGCGTATCATCAACGAGCCTACCGCCGCCGCGCTGGCCTACGGTGTGGATAAGGAGCAGGCCCAGAAGATCATGGTCTACGATCTGGGCGGCGGCACGTTCGATGTCTCCATCCTGGAGATCGACGACGGCGTCATCGAGGTGCTGGCTACCGCCGGCAACAACCGCCTGGGCGGCGATGACTTCGACCAGTGCATCATGAAGTATCTGGTCAGCGAGTTCAAGCGCACCGACGGCATCGACCTCAGCGGCGACAAGGTGGCCATGCAGCGCCTGAAGGAGGCCGCCGAGAAGGCCAAGATCGAGCTGTCCGGCGTCACCACCAGCAACATCAACCTGCCCTATATCACCGCCGACGCCACCGGCCCCAAGCACCTGGACGTGACGCTGACCCGCGCCAAGTTCAATGAGCTGACCGGTCATCTGGTGGACGCCACCATGGGCCCCGTGCGTCAGGCTATGTCCGACGCCGGCCTGAAGCCCTCCGACCTGGCCAAGGTGCTGATGGTGGGCGGCTCCAGCCGTATCCCCGCCGTGGTGGAGGCCGTGAAGAACTTCACCGGCTCCGATCCCTTCAAGGGCATCAACCCCGATGAGTGCGTGGCCATGGGCGCCGCCCTGCAGGCCGGCGTGCTCACCGGCGACGTCAAGGGGCTGCTGCTGCTGGACGTCACCCCCCTGTCTCTGGGCATCGAGACTATGGGCGGCGTGTGCACCCGCCTCATCGAGCGCAACACCACCATCCCCGTAAAGAAGAGCCAGATCTTCTCCACCGCCGCCGACAACCAGACCTCCGTGGAGGTCAACGTGCTGCAGGGCGAGCGTGAGATGGCAGCCGCCAACAAGAGTCTGGGCCGCTTCCATCTGGACGGCATCGCCCCGGCCCGCCGCGGCGTGCCGCAGATCGAGGTGACCTTCGACATCGACGCCAACGGCATCGTCAACGTCTCCGCCAAGGATCTGGGTACCGGCACCGAGCAGCACATCACCATCACCTCCTCCTCCAACATGAGCAAGGAGGACATCGAGAAGGCCGTCAAGGAGGCCGAGCAGTATGCCGCCGAGGACGCCAAGATCAAGGAAAAGGTGGAGATTCGCAACCAGGCCGATCAGCTGGTCTATCAGGCGGAAAAGACCCTCAGCGAGGTGGGCGACAAGGTGCCCGAGAGCGAGAAGGCGCCTGTGCAGGCCGGTCTGGATAAGCTGAAGGAGACCCTGAAGGGAGAGGATACCGACGCCATCAAGGCCGCCACCGAGGAGCTGACCCAGCTGTTCTACAAGATGAGCGAGAAGCTGTACCAGCAGGCGGCGCCCCAGGGCGATCCCAACATGGGCGGTCAGCCCGGCGGCGACCCCAACGGCGGCCAGCAGTACTACGACGCCGACTACAAGGTAGTCGATGACGACGATCAGAACAAGTAACGAATTTCCCACGAGAGGGACAGGGCATCCTGTCCCTTCTTGTGGTGTTATCACCCCTTTGAGTGGAGAGAAGTGCAATGGCAGAAAACAAACGCGATTACTACGAGGTCCTGGGTGTCAGCAAGGGCGCCTCGGAGGACGAGATCAAAAAAGCATATAAAAAGCTGGCCCGCAAGTACCACCCGGACATGAACCCCGGCGACAAGGAGGCCGAGGAGAAGTTCAAGGAGGTCAACGAGGCCAACGAGGTGCTGTCCGACCCGGAGAAGAAGGCGCGGTACGACCAGTTCGGCTTTGCCGGCGTGGACCCCAGCTACGGCGCGGGCGGCCCCGGCGGCGCCGGCGGCTTCGGCGGCGGCTTCGACTTCGGCGACCTGGGCGACATCTTCGGCAGCTTTTTCGGCGGCGGCTTCGGCGGCGGGCAGACCCGCCGCAACGGCCCCCAACGGGGCGAGAGCATCCGGGCCAGCGTGTCCGTGACCTTCACCGAGGCGGCCTTCGGCTGCGAGAAGGAGGTCACCATCGAGCGCAGCGAGCAGTGCCCCACCTGTAAAGGCAATGGCTGCGCCCCCGGCACCACACCGGAGATCTGCCCCGACTGTCACGGCAGCGGCGTGGTACAGGTGCAGCAGCGCACGCCCATGGGCGTGTTCGCCAGCAGCCGTCCCTGCCAGCGCTGCCGCGGCACCGGCAAGATCATCCACCAGCCCTGTACCGACTGCGGCGGCACCGGCGCGGTGCGCAAGCGCAAGACCATCAAGGTCAACATCCCCGCCGGCATCGACCACGGCCAGACTATCTCCCTGCGGGGCCAGGGCAACGCCGGCAAGAACGGCGGCCCCGCCGGCGACCTGCTGATCACGGTGATGGTGCGGTCCCACGAGCTGTTCCGCCGGGAGGGCAACGACGTGTTCTGCGAAGCGCCCATCACCTTCAGTCAGGCGGTGCTGGGCGCCACGCTGGAGATTCCCACCATCGACGGTCAGGTGAAGTACGACATCCCCGAGGGCACCCAGACCGGCACCGTGTTCCGCCTGCGGGGCAAGGGCATCCCTGTCCTCAACGGCCGCGGCCGCGGCGACCAGTACGTCACCGTGACCATCGAGACGCCCCGGAACCTGAACCGGGAGCAGAAGGACGCGCTGAAGAAATTCAGCGAGACGCTGGGCGAGAGCAACTACGAAAAGCGCAAGAGCTTTTTTGGCTTCAATAAGAAGAAATAAGGTGCAGTATGTATCTGGCTGATTATCACACCCATTCCGACAGCTCCCCCGACGGGAAGGAGACCATCGCCCGCCTGGCGGAGGCCGCCCTGTCCCGGGGACTGGACGAGATCTGCGTCACCGACCATGTGGACACGGTCTACTGGGGCAGCAACGCGCCCCGTTGGGACTTCGACTGGGACAAATCGCTCCGTGAGCTGGCGGAGGCCCGCCGCCTGTACGGCGACCGGCTGACCATCCGGCTGGGCGCGGAGCTGGGCGAGGCCAACATGGCCTTCGACCGGGCGGAGCACCTGCTGTCCCACGCGCCCGCGCTGGACTTCGTCATCGGCTCGGTCCACATGGCCGGAAAAAAATTCGGCTATTTTGACTTTTACTACATTGAAAAAAATACGGAAACGTATTATCATGCACTTATCGACAGCTATCTGGAGGATGTGCTGGAGCTGGCGAAATGGGGAAAGTTCAGCGTGCTGGGTCACCTGACCCTGCCGCTGCGGTACATGAACGAGAACCTGGGCGAGCATATGACCTTCGATGCCCACATGGCGCAGGTGGCGGACATCTTCCGCACCATCATCCCCAGAGGACTGGGCATCGAGTGCAACACCAACCGGGGCAACACCCCCCTGCCGGACGCCGCCATCCTGCGGCTGTACCGGGAGCTGGGCGGCGAGGTCATCACCCTCGGCTCCGACGCCCACTCCTGCGACATGGTGGGCTGCGCCATCCGGGAGCGGCAGCAGCTGCTGCGGGACTGCGGGTTCCGTTATTTCTGTACCTTTGAGGGCGGAAAGCCCCTTTTCCACCAGCTATAAAAGAAAAAGGAGAACACGACCATGAAAATTGCCATCGGCTGCGACCACGGCGGCTACCTGCTGAAGCAGGACATTCTGATTTGGCTGGAGGAGCACGACATCGACTTTGAGGATGTGGGCTGCTTCTCCACGGAGAGCGTGGACTACCCCGTTTACGCGGAAAAGGTGGCGCGGGCCGTGGCCGCCGGGGAGTGTGACAAGGGCATCGTCATCTGCACCACCGGCATCGGCGTGTCCATGGCCGCCAATAAGGTGGGCGGCGTGCGCTGCGCCCTGTGTACCGACTGCCTGCAGGCGGAGATGACCCGCCGCCATAACGACGCCAACGTGCTGGCGCTGGGCGCCGGCATCACCGGCCCCAATCTGGCCAAGCGCATGGTGGAGATCTTCCTGTCCACGGAGTTCGAGGGCGGACGTCATGCCCGCCGCGTGGCGCTGGTGGACAGCATCCAGCCCTGAGGGAGCGCCTATGGCAACGAAAGGCTACAACAGCTACCGCGGCCGCGTGTCCGCCGGACGGATCGTGCTGATCGTGGTGCTGGTGCTGGTTCTGCTGGGCGCCATCGGCTATCTGGCGGTGCAGAACTACCTGGTCTACGACGAGGCCGGGCAGGTGCATCTGGAGCTGCCCTGGGGCCGCCGCGACCAGCAGGGGCAGACCGACACACCGCCGTTGGACGATGTGGACATCGACCGTCTGGAGCCGGAGAGCAAGCTGACGCCGGTGACGGCCCTCCATGCTGTCCGCCTGCCGGACGACTGTCTGTGGTGGGGCGCGGACTACATCATGAACACGCTGGCGCCGGAGGATATGGTGCTGGCGGTGAAACGTGAAAACGGCGGCATCACCTACGATACCCAGGTGTCGGTGCCGCAGAATGTGGTGGTGGAGCGGGGCCGCCCGCTGGACTGCCTGAAGCAGCTTCTGGCCAGCGACCGCTATACGGTGGCGCGCATCTGCTGCTTCGCCGACGCCGCCTATGCCCGGGGTCTGCCGGAGACGGCGCTGGTGCGGGCGGACGACAGCATCTGGTATGACGCCAACGGCGGCGCGTGGCTGGACCCCACGGATCCCGCGGTGCTCAGCTACATCAGCTCTCTGGTCAACGAGTGCGCGGCGCTGGGCTTTGACGAGATCCTGCTGGACTGGTTCTGCTACCCGGCGGAGGGTGAGCTGGACGCCATCGCCAACGGCGGCAGCGACCACGCCCAGATCCTGGCGGACTTCGCCCAGAGCCTGCGCAGCGGCCTGCCGGAGGGCGTGGCCCTGTCGGTGACGCTGCGGGGCAGCGCGGACAACGCCCTGACGGTGCCCCGGCTGGCGGAGCTGTTCGACCGCATCTACCTCCCCGGCGGGGAGGACGCGGCGGCGGTGCGGCGCCAGCTGCCCGACGGTTACGACCCGGAGACCCGCCTGGTGGTGACGGCGGCGGAGGCCCCTGCCTCCGGCAGCTACGTCGTCGGGGGCTGAATCGAATAAAAGGCCGTTCGGCGTATGCCGGACGGCCTTTTTCTTGTGTTGACACCGGCGTGAACCGTTGTTATCATGATAGTATTACATAGAAAAGGAGAGAGTCCCATGAAGCAACTGATTTTTCTGATCATCGCGGTGGTTCTCGCCATTGCCGCAACCGTATTGGCATTTATCTTCATTGTGCCGGAAAAGCGCCGGGAGAAGCTGAACGCCTTCGGCAAATTCCTGCACGATCTGTGCAGCTTCAAGTTCCTTGTGGTGGAAAAGATCCTGCAGGCGCTGTACATCTTCTCCACCGCCTTCATCATTCTCTTCGGCGTGCTCCAGCTGTTCAACGTCCAGAGAGATTACTGGACTGGTGCGAGCAGATGGATGGGCGGCACCGGCCTGCTGTGCATCATTGTGGGCCCCATCGCCGTTCGCCTCAGCTATGAGCTGATGATGATGGCCATTTTGCTGGTGAAAAATGTCATCTCCATCAATCGCAAGCTGGCGGACGAGACCGGCAGCGCCGGCGGGGATGTGTTTGCCGCCCCCGATGTGGCGGAGCTGAAAAAGGCTATCCAGCGCAAGGAGCCGCAGCCCCAGCCTCCGGTTCAGCCTCAGCCCCCGGTGCAGCCCCAGCCTCCGTACCAGCAGCCGCAGCCTCCGTATCAACCGCAGCCCCAGCCTCCGGTGCAGCCGCAGCCCGTCTGGGAGGAGCCTGCCCGTCCCGCTCAGTTCTGTCGTGAGTGCGGCAGCAGACTGGAAAACGGCGTTTGCCCCCAGTGCGGGAAGCCCGCGCAGGAGCAGTAAGCGTCAGCATAGTAAAAAAAGACCGTCCGGCGTATGCCGGACGGTCTTTTTAGCTGCGGATAGATCAGTTGTTGTCGTCGGGACGGGGACGGCGGTACTCCAGTGCCGGCTCCTCGCCCTTGAGCACGCGGAGAGCGCCCTGCGCCAGCGCCAGCAGCTCGTCCTCACCGGGGTAGACGGTGATGGGGGCGATCCAGCCGACCATCTCGGAGATGGCATCCACCGTCTCCTTGCCATAGGCGATGCCGCCGGTGAGGATGATCTGATCCACCTTGCCGTGCATAACGGCGGCCATGGCGCCGATCTCCTTGCCGATCTGATAGTGGAACGCGTCCACCACACCGGCGATCTTCTTATCGTGTTCGGCCTGCGCCAGCAGATAGCGCATGTCGTTGGAGCCGGTGTAGGCCACCAGACCGCCGCGGCCGGAGAGCATGCGGTGCATCTCCCCCTCGGTGTACTTGCCGGAGAAGCACTGCTTCACCAGCTGGCCGGTGGGCAGGGAGCCGGAGCGCTCGGGAGAGAAGGGACCCTCGCCGTCCAGTGCGTTCTGGGTGTCCACCACGTTGCCCTTCATGTGGGCGCCGATGGAAACGCCGCCGCCCATGTGGCAGACGATGAGGTTCAGCTCCTCATATTTCTTGCCCTGCTCCTTGGCAAAGCGCTTGGCCACGGCCTTCTGGTTCAGGGCGTGGAAAATGCTGACACGCTGGAACAGGGGATGACCGGCATAGCGCGCCACATCGGCCATCTCATCGATGACCACGGGGTCCACGATGTAGGAGGGGATGCCCAGCTCGTCGCCGATCTCGCGGGCGATGAGGCCGCCCAGGTTGGAGGCGTGCTGGCCCTGCACGCCGATGGTGCAGTCCTTGACCATGTTGTCGTTGACGGCGTAGGTGCCGCCGCGGATGGGACGCAGCAGACCGCCGCGGCCGGAGACAGCAGAAAGGGTGCGGGCGTCGAAGCCCTGCTCGCGCAGCGCCTTCATCACCAGATCACGGCGCCAGTCCTTCTGGGCGGGGATGGTGTTGAACTGGGCAATATCCTCTGCGCTGTGGCGCAGGGTCTTGTCGAAGAGCAGCTGCTCGTCCTCGTACACACCGATCTTGGTAGAGGTGGAGCCGGGATTGATCACGAGAATTTTGTAAGACATTGTGGGTTTCCTCCTAAGTTTATTTGTTCCTTCCGGCGTCGCCCGCGGCGCCGCGTAAATCGCTGACTCACATTATACAAAATCTTTCTCCGTCTGTAAATAAGTTTTTACGCAAAAAGCGGGCGGTTTTTTGCCGCCTGGCTGGTGAATAGATTGACAAAGCAGACCGTGTGCTCTAAAATAGAATGAATAGTTACCCGTATTTTTAAGCCGCCCTTCCATTCGGGGCGGCGGAAAAGGAGATAAAGGATCCATGGAAAAGAAGACGTTTTATATCACAACACCCATCTACTACCCGTCGGACAAGCTGCACATCGGCCACAGCTACTGCACCGTGGCCACCGACGCCATCGCCCGCTACAAGCGCCTGCAGGGCTATGACGTCATGTTCCTCACCGGCACCGACGAGCACGGCCAGAAGATCGAGACCAAGGCGGAGGAGGCCGGCATGACTCCCCAGGCCTTCGTGGACCGTATCGTGGACGGCGAGCGGGGCGTCCGTGACCTCTGGAAGCTGATGAACATCTCCAACGACCGCTTCATCCGCACCACCGACGACTATCACTGCGCCGCCGTGCAGCGCATCTTCAAGAGGATGTACGACAACGGCGACATCTATAAGGGTGCCTACAAGGGCAAGTACTGCACCCCCTGCGAGAGCTTCTGGACGGAGAGCCAGCTGGTGGACGGCAAGTGCCCCGACTGCGGCCGCGAGGTACACGATGCCGAGGAGGAGGCCTACTTCTTCCGGCTGAGCAAGTACGCGGACAAGGTGCAGCACCTGCTGGAGGACACCGATTTCCTGCAGCCCCGCACCCGCGTCAACGAGATGGTGAACAACTTCATCAAGCCGGGTCTGGAGGATCTGTGCGTTTCCCGCACCAGCTTCAAGTGGGGCATCCCCGTGGACTTCGACCCCGGCCATGTGGTGTACGTCTGGGTGGACGCCCTGTTCAACTACTGCACGGCGCTGGGCCTGGAGAACGACCGCTACCACGACTTTGACAAGTACTGGCCCGCCGACTACCACATCGTGGGCAAGGAGATCGTCCGGTTCCACAGCATCATCTGGCCCGCCATGCTGATGAGCATGGGTCTGCCCCTGCCCAAGCACGTCTACGGCCACGGCTGGCTGGTCATCGACGGCGGCAAGATGAGCAAGTCCAAGGGCAACGTGGTGGACCCCTACGCCCTGTCCGAGATGTTCGGCGTGGACGCCCTGCGCTTCTTCCTGCTGCGGACGTTCCCCTTCGGCTCTGACGGCAATTTCTCCAACGAGCTGCTGATCAACACCATCAACACCGACCTTGCCAACAAGCTGGGCAACCTGGTGAGCCGCACCACCGGCATGGCGGAGAAGTACTTCGGCGGCACCCTGCCCGCCGACCGGGAGGACGCCCCCGAGGACTGCGACCTGAAGAAGACCGTCTGCGCCCTCCGTGACCGCTACGAGGCGGAGATGGACAAGCTCCAGCTCCAGAACGGCCTGGACGAGGTGTTCAAGGTCATCGACCGCGCCAACAAGTATATCGACGAGACCACCCCCTGGACGCTGGGCAAGGACGAGAGCAAGCGCACCCGCCTGGCCACGGTGCTCTATAACCTGCTGGAGACTATCCGCGTCTGCACCACCCTGCTGACCCCCGTGATGCCGGAGACCTGCGGCAAGATCTTTGAGAAGATCGGCGCCGGCGAGGCCGCCCGGACGTGGGACAGCGCCAACGTGTGGGGCGTGCTGCCCGCCCAGGCCCAGGTCTGCAAGGGCGAGAACCTGTTCCCCCGCGTGGACACCGAGAAGGCGCTGGCGGAGCTGGATGCCCTGCAGGCGGCTCAGAAGAAGGCGGCCCAGCCCGCCGTGGAGCTGGACCCCTATGTGGAGGAGGAAGTGGACTTCGACACGTTCCTGAAGTCCGATTTCCGCGCCGTGAAGATCAAGAACTGCGAGGCGGTGAAGAAGTCCGACAAGCTGCTGAAGTTCACGCTGGACGACGGCAGCGGCACGGACCGCATCATCCTCTCCGGCATCCACCAGTACTACGAGCCGGAGCAGCTCATCGGCAAGACGGCCATCG
>OIXG01001830.1_pt1 | contig 18529 bp, 9 predicted proteins | sample 1587731 | NCBI WGS metagenome assembly OIXG01 (sample SAMEA3888908, study PRJEB22519) | human gut metagenome | biome: human gut; feature: human-associated habitat; material: faeces | place: Denmark | collected 2010
TATCCGTGCGCTTGCCAAAAAGCAACTGCAAGCCGTCACGGAGAGCAGTGACCGTTGGAAAGCATTTTTGCGGACAGCGGCCATTGCTTATAATTATAGTTTCCCGAACCAGCTTTTGATTCACGAGCAAAGCCCCACCGCCACAGCCGTGGCTGACATAGCTTACTGGAATAATAATGCGGGTCGCTGGGTCAAGCGCGGCGCACACGGTATCGCGGTATTTGACACTCGCGCCAATTCTTCCCGGCTGCGGTATCTGTTTGACATTTCCGATACCATCCCCCGCGCAGAGATACCCGAAGCGCTGCCGTGGGTCATTACAGACCAGAACTGGCGGCCTGTTTGGGATAAAATCGTAGCGGATAATCACGCTGACAGCATCCAGAGCGCCCTCCTCATGCTCTCCACATCCTGCGTTGCCCAGCGCAGCGCCATGTTCACAACCGCACTGGGAAAAGCCATAGACGGCAGCAGCTTACAGTGGGCCAAGCCGGACGAACAGCGGCAGCTATTTTTACAGCTTATCACCCAAAGCTGTCTGTATATGGCTGCGCTGCGGTGCGGCGTGGATACTGCGCGGCTGGACCTGTCTGCCCTTGAGTCCGTGAACCAGTTTGATACAAACCGCATCACTCTGTGTTTGGGCAGCGCTTGCCAACAGGCGGCACGGCCTCTCATGCAGCAGATCGGCAGCATCACGAGAGAAATCGACAGTGTTGCACGCGCCGAAAAAGTCCGCTATTATGGTGACAAACAGGAAGAAACCAATAACACCAAGGAGGTCAACAATGGAGTACATGATGGTGAACGGCTACCAAATCCCGGCGCTGACGTTGAACGAGCCGCCGATGCCGGAAATCGGGAAGTACGGCAGCCTGCGGCGGAATTTTCTGCGAGAGAATGCGCCGATGATGTTCGACGAGATGCTGCTGGAGGGAACGCTGTACCCGCATCTGGCGGAGATGGACAACGCAGTACACCGGCAAATCGAGCAGACGATGCAGACGCTGATGCAGCAGAGCACCGCCCCGAACCGGCAGACCGACCCGATGGGCTGGACGCAGTGGATGAACGCCTTGCAGGCCCAAGCCGAGGAACTGGCGATGCAGCAGATTTACAGCCTGTAATACAAGAACCCCAAGCGGAGAGCGATACCACGCCCTCCGCTTTTTCTGTGCCCATTTCTGATTTGCCGCCGCTGAGCGATGAACTGATTCTAGGCTTGCTGGCGAAGGACTCCTCCAGCCGTGCCGACAATGCGGCTATTCTGGAATATTTCAATGAGCATCCCGACCTTGCCGAGCGCAGCGCCTTTTGCAAGCACTGTTACAAGCAAATTTATACATATTTGTTCGTGGATAACAATACCGTGGGTTTTATCCGGCATGATATGTACCTTGAACTTTGGGAGGGCAACTATCTTACCAAAACAGCGCAGGTCAATCTGACATGGGATGCTGTTGCCGCAAAGATTGCTGACCTTATCGAGCAAGGGCGGCTGATGGTTCCCATCAAGGCAGCACCCGTGCAGCAGCAGATGGAGCAGCTTACCCTTACCCCCGAAGATTCTGAAAAGGCAGGGCTGCCGAGCCATGAGCAGCAAGTAAAAAACATCGACTTTGCGGCAGAAGCCAAAAAGTGGAACAAGCCCATCATTGACGCATCCGGCAAGTACATTACGGAGCAGGACATTACCGATGCACTGTGCAAAGGCGGCGGGTTTGAAGATAGCAAATTTCGCATTCAGCAATATCTCTCTGCACAGGTACTTCCTATCGAGGAAGATCAAGCCCGCTGGCTGAAAAAGGAATACGGCATCGGCGGCGGCACATGGGTCTTCCGTGATGGTGGGCATGGCTTTCTTGACCACATGGGCAAAAATCTTGAAATCACCCGACGTACAGAGGACGGCGAGTATCGTCGCGTTTTGAAGTGGAAAGAGGTTGCCCAACGCCTGCGGCTTTTGGTTTACAACGACCAGTATCTGACCGATGCCGAAAAAGCCCCCTATCAGGCATGGGCAGCAGAACAGCAAGCCGCCCGCGCAGCGAACGATGCCGCCCTTGACCATGCAAAACACGCTATCGCGGATTTCTGCGAGAATGAGGGGCTAAACGAGCCGAATTTCTCCGACTTGACCCGCGTGGAGTTTGCTTACTCTACCACCGAGGACGATGAGCACGAGATCCAAGTGTATGCCAATCTTCTGCGGAACGAAATCCGCTATGAAGTTGACGGTAACATTGTCCATATCGACTACTTCCAAGATAACCACGAGCTTGCTGCGCAGGGCATTGAAAACAGCGCCTTCTCGGATTTTATCAATACCGCCGAAGCAGAGTTTGAAAAGCATCATCCGACTACAAGAAAAGTCGAAAAATCACCTGTAACTATCGGCAGCACGGTTTATCTGGAAGATGCCAGACCCTTTACCGTCGAGGAAATCGGCAGAGAAAACATTCATCTGCGGGATGAAAGTTTCCCGCTGGTAGGCCGTGCCGTCAGCCACGAGGAGTTTGCGCGGCTGCTTGCGGCCAACCCCAAAAATGCAGCACTATCCGCCCCGGAAGTTCCAAGCCGCCAAGCGCAGCAGGAAGAAACTGCTGAACCCATCGTGGGCGAAGTCATCGAAGAACCCAACCCCTTTGTGGCGCAGGTTATGGCGGACGCAGAACGGCTTTCGGCAGAAGATGAACCTTACCACCGCGAACCCATTACCTATGAAGCCCCTTATCTGGATAACCTGCCGACAGCACCGCGTGAAAAGTTTGCAGCCAATATTGCCGCCATCCAAAAGCTGAAAGAAATTGAGCAGCGCGTAGCGAACGGCGGCAGCCCTGCTTTTGAGGATGAACAGAAAATTTTAGCGCAGTACACGGGCTGGGGCGGGCTTTCGGATGCGTTCGACCCGAACAAAAGTACATGGTCGAACGAGTACAGCCAGCTGAAAGCAGCATTGTCTGAATCCGAATACGAAGCTGCCCGCAGCAGCACCCTGACGGCGTTTTATACCCCTGCCACCGTTATCCACCCCATCTACCGCGCACTGGAACGCTTCGGCGTAAAGGGCGGCAAAATCCTAGAACCCAGCATGGGCACAGGCGCATTTCTCGCACACGGACATTTTGGCAGCAGTGATGCCAAATTCTACGGCGTAGAATTGGACAGCATCACAGGCCGCATCTCCAAGCAGCTATATCAAAAGGCCAATATCCAAGTGACCGGCTATGAAAATGCGCTTCTCCCAGACAACTATTTTGACTGCGTTATGGGCAATGTCCCTTTCGGTAATTTTCAAGTCAATGACCCGCAGTATAACCGGCTGCATTTTCCCATTCACGACTATTTCTTTGCCAAGAGCATCGACAAGCTGCGCACCGGCGGCATCATGGCGTTCATCACCTCCAGCGGCACATTGGACAAAAAGGATGACCGCGCCCGCAAGTACATTGCCGAGCGCTGCGACCTCATCGGTGCGGTGCGCTTGCCCAACAATGCGTTCAAGGGCAGCGGCACTAAAATTATGACGGATGTAATTTTCCTGCAAAAGCGTGACACACTGCGCCAGCAGGACGAGCCTTGGCTGCACCTTGCAGAAGATGCCAACGGCATTACCATGAACCGCTACTTTGTGGAGCACCCTGATATGATTTGCGGCAAGATGGAGATAGTCTCCGGTCCGTATGGCCCGACTCCCACCTGCCAGCCAATAGACCCCGATGCGGTGGATCGTTTCGGAAAACCGTTGCTGGAAACGCAAATCGACACTGCCATGCAGCACTTGACCGCCACGCTGACAAAAGCCGAAATTCCCATACAGGAGGAAAGCGGTGAGGACACCAAGTACATTGATGCCGATCCCTTTGTGCGTAATTTCAGCTACACGGTAAAGGACGATAAAATCTATTACCGCGAAGGCGCAGTCATGCGGGAATGTAATCCCAACGCAGCATCTGCCGAGCGTATCCGCAAACTGGTGGAACTGCGCGATACCACCCGCGCTCTGATCGATGCGCAGTTGCAGGACTTGTCGGACGAGGAAATCCACCGTCTGCAAGCCCAGCTTAACCGCCAGTATGATGCCTTCCGCGCCAAGCACGGCCTTATCAACAGCCGCAGCGCGGAGTTGTCTTTCCGGGATGACAGCAGCTACTATTTGCTGTGTTCACTGGAAAATGTCGATGAAAAAGGAAACTTTATCAGCAAGTCGGATATGTTCACCAAAAGGACTATCCGCTCTGCACAGATACCCGACCACGCCGACACGGCATCGGATGCACTGGCACTGAGCATCGGGGAACGTGCCAAGGTCGATATGCCTTACATGATGCACCTTACCGGGAAAGATGAAGCAACGCTTGCTAAGGAACTGGCGGGCGTTATTTTTGTAGAGCCTTTCCGCAAACAGGAGGACGGCAGCCCTGTTTACCTTATGGCGGATGAGTATTTATCCGGCAATGTACGCGAAAAGCTGCGTATTGCTCATGTTGCAGCCGACCAAGACCCGGCGTTCCGCATCAATGTAGAAGCGTTGGAACAGGTGCAGCCCAAGGACTTGACTGCGGGCGAGATAACGGTTCGGTTGGGTGTCACATGGATCGGGCCGGAAATCATCAAGCAGTTTGCCGATGAACTTTTTCAGTCAACCTACCGCGAACAGAAAATAGCTGTCCGTTACAATGAATACCTGAATAACTGGTATATTTCCAACAAGAGCCAGGGCAACGATAATATCCGCGTCACGAACACCTACGGCACAAAACGTATCAACGGCTATCATTTGTTGGAGAACGCACTCAACCTGCGGGCCACCAAAATTTACGATACAATCTATGACGAAAACGGCAAGGAGCAGCATAAACTCAATGGTCCTGCCACCGAAGAAGCACAGGCCAAGCAGCGGATGATAGAAGATGCTTTTAAAGACTGGATTTTCAAGGACCGTGAGCGCCGGGAAAGTTTGGTGGCGCTGTACAATGAAAAATTTAATTGTATTCGCCCGCGCGAATATGATGGAAGTCACATTCAGTTTTTCGGCATGAACCCGGAAATCGCGCTGCGGCCCCACCAGCGCAATGCCATTGCACATATTTTGTACGGGCACAACACACTGCTGGCGCACGTTGTCGGCGCAGGAAAAACCTATGAGATGGTCGCCGCCGCGATGGAGAAAAAACGATTGGGATTATGCAGCAAAACACTTGTCGCCGTGCCAAATCATCTGACAGGCCAATTTGCCAGTGAAGCGCTGAAGCTATACCCCAACGCAAACATCTTGGTGACAACGCAGCGCGATTTTGAAAAGTCAAACCGTAAACGGTTTTGTGCCAAAATCGCCACCGGCAACTATGACATTGTGGTAATCGGTCACAGCCAGTTTGAAAAGATTCCACTTTCCGATGCCAGAAAAGCCGAGTTTATCCGCAAGCAAATTGACGAACTGGAGATGCAGTTGGAGAGCATGGACAACAGCGACAGCCGTCTGACCGTCAAGCAGTTGGAAAGTAAGAAAAAGCAGTTGAAAACCAAGCTGTCAAATTTGCTGGACGCCCCGAAGCGGGATGATGTGGTGACTTTTGAGGAACTGGGCGCAGACTCCCTCATGGTCGATGAAGCACACAATTTCAAGAACCTCATGACCGTTACAAAGATGCACAACATCGCGGGTATCAGCACCACCGAGAGCCAGAAGGCCAGTGACCTGTTTATGAAGTGCCAGTACCTTGATGAAATCACCGGGGCGCGGGGCGTAACGTTTGCCACGGGCACCCCCATTTCCAACAGCATGACCGAGCTGTATACCATGCAGCGCTATTTGCAGCAGTACACCTTGGAACGCAACGGCCTTGCAAACTTTGACAGTTGGGCGGCCACCTTTGGCGAAACCGTCACAGCCATCGAACTTGCGCCGGAGGGAACCGGCTACCGCACAAAAACACGCTTTGCTCGTTTTTTCAATCTGCCGGAACTTATGGCAATGTTCAAGGAATGCGCTGACATTCAAACAGCAGATATGCTGAAACTGCCTGTCCCTGCCCTTGTGGGCGGCAAGCCGACCAACATCCAGCTAAAGCCCTCTGAAATACAAAAACAGATGGTAGCGGAATTGGGCGAACGGGCCGACAAAATCCGCAATAAAATGGTAAAGCCCTATGAGGACAATATGCTGAAAATCACCAACGACGGACGCAAGTTGGCGCTGGATCAGCGCTTGATCGACCCCGACTTGCCCGATGATCCTGACAGCAAGGTCAATATCTGTGTGGGCAAAATTTTTGAGATATGGGAGCAGACCATGCCCCAACGCAGTGCGCAGCTTGTTTTCTGCGATCTGTCTACGCCCAAGGCGGGCGTTTTCAATGTCTACGATGACATGAAAGCAAAGCTGATCGAGCGCGGAATCCCCGAAACAGAAATTGCCTTCATCCATGAAGCGAACACCGATGCCCGCAAGACGGAACTTTTCGGAAAAGTTCGCAGCGGTGCAGTTCGTGTGCTGATGGGCAGCACGGCCAAAATGGGAGCGGGCACCAATGTGCAACAGCGTCTTGTGGCGCTGCACCATCTGGATGTACCGTGGCGGCCATCTGATATTGAGCAGCGTGAGGGCAGAATATTACGACAGGGCAATGAAAATAAGGAGGTCTATGTTTTCCGTTATGTCACCGAAGGTACATTTGATGCCTACTCATGGCAGCTTATCGAAAATAAGCAAAAATTCATCGGACAGATCATGACCTCAAAATCTCCGGCTCGCAGCTGCAATGATATGGACGAGGCCGCGCTGTCCTATGCCGAGGTCAAGGCATTGGCGGCTGGCAATCCGCTTATCAAGGAAAAGATGGACTTGGACGTGCAGTTGACCCGTCTTAAAACACTGAAAGCTGCCCATGACAGCCAGCGGTATGAACTGGAAAATAAAATTGCCATCGGCTTCCCGGCTGAAATCCGAAAATGCAAAGAACAGATTGAAAATGCCACGGTAGACGCCGCCACCGTAAAGGAACACTCCGTAGTGGATGCGGACGGCAAAGATGTTTTCTGTATCCAGTTGGAAAAGGAAGTTTACTACGAAAAAGAACCTGCGGGGAAAGCCCTGTTAGGTCTGCTGGGCTTGGCACTGAATAGCGAAAAGCCCGTACCTATCGGGTATTTCAAGGGTATGGAACTGCAAATCCAACATCTGCCTTTTGGCAACGAGTACCATGCAAGATTGGCTGGCTCTGGTACATATAGCACTCAGCTGGGAGCTGATGTGCTAGGCAATCTGACACGCATTTCCAATTTGGCAAATGGTATTGAACCGAGCATTGAAAAGACCCGCAATATGCAAATCCAGTTGGAACAGCAGCTTGCCAGCGCCGAGGAAGAAGTCAAGCGGCCATTTCCACAGGCAACGGAATTGACTGAAAAGAGTAAGCGTCTTGCGGTGCTGGAGGGACTGCTGAACATGAACGACAAAGACATTGTGACCGACACCGAGCCGGAACAACAGTGTCAGACCGACAATCGACAGCGTGGACAGGAGGAACGATAAATTTTATGATTAAAGGCAGAAAGACCAATCGTATACGCGACCACCCCAAGGATGAAAGGAGTAGTTTTTATGAAAAAATCTATTGTTGCATTGGGCATAGTATTGGCGCTGTCCGGGTGTGCAGCGGCAGCGGATGAAACTCTTGCGGCTGAACCGGCTGCACTGGTGGAAATCTCACCGGCCACCGAAGAAACTGCGCAGCCGGTGGAAGCTGCTGCAACTGCCGAACCTGCGCAGACAGCAACCCCTGAGCCGACACCCGAACCGACACAGGCCCCCACGCCCGCGCCGACAGCAGAGCCTACGGCAGTCCCCACCGCAGAACCCACGCAAGCCCCGGTGGAGGAAACCGTAGCCGCCACTCCGGCACAGGTTAGTATGAGTTATGGTGCGGTGCCATTCGACCTTGCAGCCGGTACGGAGCAATGGTGGAGCATCGACAGCAGCGACAGCGCATACTGGGCCGTGCAGGAGAACATCAACGCCATCCGTGCGGCGGCGGGACTTTCCCCGCTGGCAATGGACGGCGGGCTGAGCGCGGCGGCAGATGCCCGCTGCGAGAGCTTTGTCGCGGGCGGTGCGTTCGACCACAGCGGCATGACCACTCGCAGCGAAATCTGCGCAGCCGGTCCTATCGGCTCGGCCAGCAGCGTATGCAGCTATTGGCAGAACAGTCCTGCCCACTATGCCAACATCACCAACGCCAGCTTTACGAGCATGGGTGTGGCCTGTTGGTTTTGCTCCACCGCCGAGGGGCAGTATACCTACTGGACTGTCACATTCAACTAAAACTCCTACTTGTTTTCATACACAAATTATGATATAATTTCTGTATGAAAGAGAGGTGCTATCTATGCCGAACATTCGTTCCAGCGCAGATTTGAGAAACAATTACAATGACATTTCCTCTTACTGCCATGCCTACAACGAGCCGGTCTTTATTACCAAAAACGGTAAGGGCGACCTTGCCGTTATGAGCATGGAAACCTACGAGGAAATGGCGGGCCGCATTGAACTGTACAGCAAGCTGCAAGAGGGCCTTGCCGACGTGGAAGCCGGGAACACGCGCCCCTTTGCCGATGTTATGGCTGATTTGCGCCACCGCAGGGAGCGCAGATGAAATACAACATTCATGTCACCCAAGCCGCCGAGCGCGATATGGCGAACGCCTACGACTATATCGACCTTGTACTGAAAAATCCAACTGCCGCCGACAAGCTGTTGGATGTGGCCGACGAAAAAATCGGAGCACTGGCAGAATTCCCGCACAAATTTGAAGTCGTTTCCGACAAACTGCTTTCCCTATGGGGAATCCGCTTCACCATCGTTATGAACTACCTTGCGTTCTATACGGTGGACGATGCCACGCAAACCGTGCATATCGTGCGGTTTCTCTACGGCAAAAGCAACTGGATCACCATTCTGAAAACGGATGCAGCAAACGGAAGTTTGCCGGTGTTCTCATAACCGAATATTTTATCTGGGCGCTCACTTTTGTGGGCGCTTTTTCTATTGGAGGAAAACATGATTTATGACGAACTTATTGAAGAATTAGCGTTGACCCTGCTTACAAAGGCAAGGTATGAGGGCTGTATTAGCGTTATAGACGGTTTCTCACAGTGCGAGGAGGATAAAACTCGCATAGAGTATCCTATTGACGGTGTTATGCGCATCATGCCGGTGGGCAGCGAAATCTGGCCGGAGGAGTGCGAACCGTTACTGAAAAAAATCGGTGCTGAAACGATTGGAGACGTTGCCGATTATCTGAACAAAAGCAAATCCGAAAATTCAAGTGCCGATGATGTTCTTTTTACTGCGTTGCTCAAAATCTGCTATGAAAATATGGACATGGACGGCAAGATGGTATTTTGGGAAGATATGCTTGAAAACAACTCCTTGGAATGGAGAGATGTTGAATGATTTGCATACACGAAGTGATTTATTCAGTATGCAGTCGTAATTTTTGTGGGATCTTATCTGCTTCGGAGGATTTTATGACGCACGATGAAATGATGAGTCTGTTAGCCAACACATTGGCAGATGCAGCCGGACACGCTGGCTGTTTACCTATTTTGGACTGTTTCAGCCCGCATCCGGGAGAGGAAGTAACCGTAAGCATTCCTATGTGTGACGACACGGTGGATATTGTGCTGGAAGATCTCGATTTTCCGCACGAGTGGGAAGAATTGTTGGAGAACAGCGGTGCAGATACTATGGGCGACCTTGTTGATTACCTGTGCTATTGTTCGCAAAACAATATTTCTCTTGCCATTTCCCCTGAAGATGAGGAAAAGCTGTATGCAACGCTGATTGATGTTTGCTATGAAAATATGTCTTATGACAGGCAGGTCGATTTTTGGCGTCATGTGCTGGAAACCAATTCTTTGGTGTGCGAGGTAAAAGAATGACCCCGCAGGAGCAGCTCTGCGAAAAAATGCGGGTGGAGCAGAGCGCCTATTGCCTATGGCTGACCGCACAGCCGCCAGAAGAAATTCTACATCACGCCTACGAGTACAGCGTCCGTGAGGACATTATTCTTGCAACGGAAGAAATGAACCTCACCCCTGCACAGGTGCGGGCGCTGCTGAAATCTCCCGCGCCGCTGGCGGATGTGTATAAGGATTTTTCCAAGCTGGAAACCGATTATATGAGCATTGTGGCTCAGTGCGTGGAAGACCGTGCAGATGACTTGCTGAAAAAGGAGCAGCAGCAGAACCCACCCAAAGTATATCGACAGTCCGTCACTTATGCCCGCGAACACGGCGAATTGCAGCAGTACCATGCGTCTTGCCACTTGAATGAAAGGTGTCGGGACGAGATTGACGCAGCGCTTGCACAGCGCTTTGATGGTATGCGGCTGGGCGCTGGCGCTGTTGAGCAGGTAGTGGCGGAATATGGGCTGGAGCGCACAAAATATGTGTTGGCAGCGGCCATTCAAACCCGTGATGGAGATGGTCGGATTTCTCGCACGAATAGAGAATGGGCAGATTCCATTCGCACGATCAAAGATATGGATCGCCGTGGATTTGACCGTTCCTGTTACTACGCTGACCTACAAGCGCATACCTGCCTATTGGACGGTTTTGTAAACCAAGTGCGAAAATTTGAAAAAGCCAAAGCCCAGCCCGCCCAGGATACCCCCGAAAGATAACCGCAGCGTCTGCATTTTGCAGGCGCTTTTTTCGTGAAAAAATCTCTGTTTTGAAAGGATTTCACAATGAAAGAAACACATTATAAATTGAAGCATCGCGTTACCGCGCTGTTTGCGGCGGCGGTAATGCTCTGCTCCATGCTGCCCGGTGCAGCGTTTGCGGAGGAACCCACACCGCAGCCCACCGAGGAAACCGTGCAGATGGAGCAGCAGACCGAGCCGTCTGAAACAGACAACGGCCAGACCGACGAGAGCAGCCCCGACCCCGGCGAGGATGTAACCGAAGCCACCCCGGAAACAGCAGAAGAGCAGCCCGCTGAAGAAGAAATCCCTGCTGCCGTTGTCGGCGCGGAACTGTACACCGATCTCCCCAATGCACCCATCGGCTCCTATATCGGCAGCGAGGGTCTGCCGGTTGCCACCGGTGAAACTAAAATCGGCATTTCCGAGTGGCCCGAAAGCCAGCTGGAAGAAGGCGGCAGCTATCTGACTGCCGCTGCACTGGACAATGACGGTCTTACCATGGCCGCGCCCCTGTTGGACGGCGCAGACTATGCCATTGTTCCCATTATGGCGCAGGTCGAATATCCCGCAGACGGCAGCAGCACCGACATGATCCTGCCGGATGGCGTGACCTTGCTGGACTTTTACGGCGAACCCGCCACTGATGCCGATGCCTTGCTGCACAATAGCTACCATGAAACCTCTGCCGCCGTCATGGGCGTATATGTACAGGCCGCTGCCGATTTTAACGCACAGCTTGTCTACACCGGCTCGGACGGCAGCACGCAGACTAAAACGCTGTATGTCACCATTGACCGTGAACACACGGTGGCATCTCCGTTTGCTGATGCCGGTATTGCTGCCTACGGCGAACGCCCTATCCCCGACGTAACAAGTGGCAAGATCACCAAGGTTGCCAAGGTCAACGGCACTTGGCTGATCTGGTTCAACGGCGAACCCGCCTACTGCTGCACCCCCGGCGCAGACGGCCAGCCCAAGAACTGTCCAACGTACACTTATGTCAATACTTCTATGGTTGGCGCAGACCAGTATGTACCCGGCGACCACTATGGCAACCAGTACAGAATCTGGGGCGGTTTGACCCAGCTTTCGCTCGGTATGCAGGAGCTCCCTCCGGTTGCACTCTCCGCAGAAGCGCCGAGTTTGCTGGATTCCTGCCGCACGATCTATACAGATGCGCAGATGCAGATTATCGAGAATTACCCCGACAGCACCGCCGCTAAAATTCTTATGGGATCCGCACAGGCGCTGTTGGAGGGCACAGACGCCTACGCATCCGCCCGTGGCTACTACACCTATATCTATCAGCCAGGCCGCGCGGGCTGGCAGACTGTGGCTGTGATTGGCCCCGAAATCTCCGATGATGAACCGAACCCCAAACCCATCGTGCAGGAAATTTACGCCAACTGGGAAGCCCCTGCGCAGACCGCAAGCGGCAGCTTTGATTTTGACTACGGCATCATCACCGACAAGGTGCAGCTTAAAACCAATGAAAAGGTGGACGGCGCGACCATCGAGATTGAACCCATCACCAAAAGCGGTACTATTGACGGCGGCACATGGAATATTTCTCCCGCAGATAAACAGACCGTCACCACTGCTGGCCATACCAACGATGACAATTTTCAAAACAATGGCGGTGCTGCATCTGCAAGTTGGACGCTGCACTACTCCGTAAGCAAAACCACCGACAGCCGCAGCGGGCGAGTAGGCCCCTACACCACGCAGGATGAAGCCGATGCAGCCGCCGACAGCGCCCGCGATGCTGCGATTGCCGAGTTGCAGGGCGAGGCTCAGCGCATGGTGGACAATGCGGTTGCAGCTGCAAAGGCAGAACTGGCGAACGTCAAATTCCGCTATGAGGAAGTGGGTGTTCCTTACGGTTTTGCAATGTATTGGGGCAGCAACGGCAGCAACCAGACTATTTCTGTACCGGCCAATTCCAACAATGCCTATCTGATGAAAAACGATGAATGGTCCTTGCAGGTCAACATCAAGAAAACCGACAGTGAAACCGGCAATCAGATTGCTGCCGACGCGCAATATGAGATTTTCCAGTGGGATACTGTAACAGGCAAATACCAGCCCACCGGCGGTTACAACACTTACAGTGTGCAGCGCCAAGGCGATGGCACTTATGCGGTCATCAACAGTGCAGCCTATGTGACCACGGATTCCATGCGGCATACCCTTTACTACACCCAGCGTAATACGGGCAAGTTTATCATCGTGGAAAGCAAAGCGCCCACAGGCTATTTTGGCGATTGGACAGACATCAATCATCCCGGCATGGCCAACACTCCGCTGGGCAAGCGCGGTTACTATATCGAAATCACCGAGGACAGCGACAATTCTGTAATCTGGCTGGACAACGCTGACTATAATGCCGATATTGCCGCTACCGACAAAGGCGGCACCAAACTTGTCACCAGTACAGGCGTAGAAACCACCGTTACCATCTACGACACTGCCAAGGATCCCCGTCGTACTTATAACACCGACAATAGCGGCAAGGCGGCCAATGAGGACAGCTACACAATCACGCCCTCAGACGGCGTTATGAAAAATGACCGCACCTTGGGCGAAATCAGCATCTCCAAGGTTGACCTTGATGCCGTGCGGTATGTGGGCGGCAGCACCGCCCACGGCACAGCCCTTGCCAGCGGGCAAGCTCACGGCGATGCCGCGCTGGACGGCGCGGTGTACGACCTTTACGCCGCCGAAGATATTACGCACCCCGATGGCGTGACCGGCGTAGTGGACTACTCCAAAATCGTGGATGCAGACGGCAATCCCATCTGGCACACCACAATCCGCGACAACAGCGGGCAGTGGGTGTCTGATTATTTACCCGTTCTGAAAAAAGACCACCTTGTAGCCAGCGCTAAAATCGAGAATGGCTGGCTGTGCTTCAGCAATTTGTACCTCGGCAAGTATTATGTCGTAGAGCGCTCCACCGGCGTGGTTATCCCGCTGCGTGACGGCGCTCTTGCTGTTTCCGGCACCTATCCCACCGTGGACAGCCGCACCAAGGCAGCCACCGGGCAGACCGCCGCGCTTGCCAAGAACGGCAGCGGGCAGTACACGGATTGGGTGTACAAGAACCAGTTTTCTACAGTCTCTAAAGGTAAAGCGTTGGATGGCTCTTGGACTTACGATGCCTATTACCTGTCCTTTGCAGACGGCTATCTTGTCGATGAGCATAACTACTACATCACGCCTGCCTATTCTGATGAGGGTTGGTATGTAGAAAAGACCACCTTTGCCGACAACCGACAGGCAGCCGGTGAACAGATCGACAAGACCAGCTACAGCGCCAATTACCACATCCATGCGGACAATGCGCTGGCCGAGAGCCAAGACCAAGCGGCAAAAGGCAATGTAGAAATCAGCAAAATCGTATCCTCCAGCGGCCAAAGCAACGGACTGGAACTGGAGGGCGCGGGCTTTACATTCTTCCTTGTGTCCGACCTGTCCAAACTGAAGCAGTTTGAGCAGACCCGCAGCGGCAGCTACACCCTGCAAAGCATTTTGGATGCCTACATTGATAAGACCTACGATAACGAGCATCCGAAGTGGGATTTTTCTGCGGAAACGCAGGCCATCGCAAAGACCTATGAGGTCAACGCTGACGAAATTGCCGCGTACAACAAAACGTTGACTGCCGCAGGAGAAAACAAGAACGGCAAGGGCGATGGCTGGCAGCCCACCGGCAGCGCCAACGAATACCAGCTTTCCGAAATCTTCAGCAATGACACCGGGAATATTCGTGTGCAGGGTTTACCCTATGGAACATATCTCGTTGTCGAAACAACTGTGCCGCACGACCTGTTCCAAGCTGAGCCTTTTATTGTCACCGTTGACCCCGAACAGGATAACAACCCGTGGGGCGCTATGGCCACCCCCAAGGACAGCGTAATGACAGGCTCTGACAGTTATCAGAAATTCACCGTACTGGACGAGGAAATCGAAGTTTATCTCCGCATCACCAAAGTTGACGAGGAAACCGGCAAACCGGTACTGCTGCCCGACACCGCTTTCCAAATCTACTGGCTGGACGAGCAGGGGCATTACCGTTATGACAGCAACGGCAACCCGAAACTCGTCACGATGACCGATACTGTCAACGGCCATCTGACAAAAGATGTAGACACTTTCTACACCAACAGCGAGGGCATCTTGACGCTGCCTGAAAAATTGCCGCTGGGTAAATATCGCATTGTGGAAGTCACCGGCCCGAACGGATTCTACAACGAATGGCTGGATTCTGCCGGATATGAAAACGGCATTTTGACCGACGATGCAGATGGCATCTACTATGTGGATTTTGAAATCACCACAGACCGCATTTATGCAGCCACCGGCGACAAAAACGAGAACGGCATGGATACCCTTGTGATTGGTGAAAACTACTCTAACCATGAGACGCTGGGCAAATTGACGATCCGCAAAACAGGCGAGGTCTTAGCTGGCTGGAAAACAGAAGTTGGCGCACTTGACCCGTGGATGACCGGCGAGGCCGAGGACGGCAATTTTGTGTATGAAACCCGCCCGCTGGCCGGTGCGGAATACACCATCACCGCCGCCGAGGATATTTATACGCAGGATCGGCAGACCGACAATTATGGCAACCGCACGCTCTGGTATGCCAAGGGCGATGTAGTCGCCGTAGTCACCACCGGCGACGGCAGCGCAGACATTGCCGCCTTTGCCCCTGCCCGCACCAAGGCCACCTACGATTTCCTGTCCGTAATCCATGACGGCACGATTGGCGAAGTCAGTGTGACCCTGCCGCTGGGCAGCTACCACATTGAGGAAACCAAGCCGCCTTACGGCTATATCGGCACCACTGAAAGCTATGATGTCACCTTTGCATGGGATAACGAACTGAACGATGTGGTTATGGCCACGAGCATTGCCAAATATGATGGCGCTGCATCTTCCCAGAGTTTTGAGGTCGTGCGCAGCAAGGATGCCAACGCCGATTTCACCGAGCAGCAGACCTTAAAATTCTACAATGACCGCGAAAAAGCCAAAGTCGGCGTTTACAAGGTTGACCGCGAAACCGGCAAATACCTTGCGGGTGCGGTATTCAACCTGTACGCTGCCGACGATATTTACAGTGTGGACGGAAAACTGCTGTTTGCAGCGGGCGAACTGGTCGCCACCAGCCCCGAAACCGGCGCAGACGGCTACACCTATTTTGACTGCGATATTCCCATTCGCGGCGAGTATTACGGCAGCAGCATCCGCAAGGACGCCACCACCAACAGCGGTAATTACATCGTCAAGGAACTCCGCGCCCCTCTCGGCTATTACGTCAACGAGGAGCCGATGGAGGTTACTTTCACCTATGACGGACAGACTGTCATGGTGCTGGATAACACTTGTTCCAATAAGCCTACGGAAATGTGGGTAAGCAAGCGCGACCTTACCAACGATGAAGAACTGCCCGGCGCTACACTTGCTATCAAGGACATGGATGGCAACATCGTAACCACATGGGTGTCCACCGATGAACCGCATCGCGTGACCGGGCTGCATTTCGGTGAATCTTACACACTGACGGAGATCCGCGCCGCTGATGGGTACGCACTGGCCGATAATATTACGTTCCGCCTGATTCAGAAAACTGACGAGGGCGGCAATCCTTTGGAGGAGTGCGAAGTTTACTATCTGACCACCAAGAACATTTTGTTCTGGAAGTGGGATGACTGGAAACTGCTGGACGATGCCACCGTTATTATGCAGGATGATATTACCAAGGTGCAGATTTCCAAGAAAGACCTTACCACCAAGGAAGAACTTCCCGGCGCAGAACTTACGCTTACCGATGAAAAAGGCAACGAAATTGACCGCTGGGTTTCTACCGATGCACCGCACTACATGGAAAGGCTGCCTGCTGGCAAGTATACTTTGACCGAGGTGACTGCCCCGGACGGTTATGCCATTGCGGAGCGCATGGAGTTTGAGGTGCTGCCCAACGGTGAGGTGCAGACCTTTGAAATGTTTGATGATACCATCAAGGTAAAAATTTCCAAGGTAGACATCACCACCAACGAAGAACTTCCCGGCGCAGAACTGGTTATCAAGGACAAGGACGGCACCGAGATTGACCGTTGGATTTCCACAAACGGACCACATTATGTGGAAAAGATGCCAGCAGGAGATTATACACTGACGGAAATCACCGCACCCAACGGCTACAAGGTTGCAGAAAGTATCGACTTTACCGTTCTGCCCACCGGCGAGATTCAGACCGTGGTAATGAAAGATGCTCGCGAGGACACACCGACACCTACCCCCGACAACACGCCGACCCCGAACCATACCCCGCAGCCAACGCCGAACACGACCCCAGCGCCCGCTGCACCCACTGCACCCCCCACGCCGCTGCTGACGATTCCTAAGACCGGCGATAATTCTCCGCTGGGGTTGCTGCTGGCGATTGCGGGAATCTCTCTTGTAGGGTTGGCAATTTTGATCTATAAGAGTGCCCGCAGCAAGGAATTGGCTCCCCGCACCGATGAGGATAATGACACCGAGGAATAAGCAAAAATGAAGTACACTTATCAGACGGACGGTCCACGCGGACCGCCCGCTTTTTATTGGAGAAAAAACATGAAACATATTTTAAGTTGCAGTTTCGGAAAAGACAGTATCGCCACCGCGCTGCTGGCCTTGCAGCATGGTGAACCGCTGGACGAACTTGTGTATTGCGAGGTCATGTTCAGCGAGGAAATATCCGGCGAGCTGCCCGAACACAACCGATTTATCCACGAAACGGCAATCCCGTATTTTGAACAGCGCGGCATCCCAACACGGGTTTTGCGCTCCGAAAAGACCTATCTATCCTGCTTTTACCATGTTGTCACACGAGGAAAAACCAAGGGGATGCTTTCGGGATTCCCTCTGAGTGGGCGCTGTACAATTCAGCGGGATTGCAAGCTGCCGCCGATCAAGGCATATCAGAAGGCATTGCCCCCGGACACGGTGCAGTACATCGGCATCGCCGCAGATGAACCCAAGCGACTGGCACGATTAAAGCCCGGTCAGATTTCTTTGCTGGACAAGTACCATGTGGCCGAACCCGAAGCGAGGTCTATGTGCGCAGCTGAGGAGCTGCTGTCCCCGCTGTATGACTTCACTAAACGCGGGGATTGTTGGTTTTGCCCGAACGCATCAATCAGCGAACTGCGGCATCTCTACAGATACCACCCCGAACTCTGGCAGTTTTTGCTTGAATTACAGGACGTGCCGAATAAACCCACCGAACGTTTTAGTTGGCGGCGCACTTTTCGTGAGATAGACGAACGCTTTCTGCAGGAGGGCGAACAACTAAGTTTTTATGAGGAACGGTGAACAATGGACGAACAGAAAAGACCCCGCGCGTGGGTGTACGCGCGAATTCCCGGCGACTACGATGGCACAATGAACAGCTATAAAGTTTGCTCAATGCAGGCTCTGCATGACGGCTGTGATATTGTCGGTGGAAGCATTGACGAGCGCGGCGGCTGGCTGCTGCGCCCCGGCTACCGCGATATGATGCAGCAGATTAAGGGTGGAAAAGTTGACCGCGTTTACATCTGCCGTATGCGGCAGATCAGCGGCAAGGAGCGCCACTTGTACTCTTTTTTCAAGCGGCTTATGCAGCACGGTGTACAGGTCACGGCGATGGAATACAGCCTGCGTGACCGGGTTAATATGTTTCGGCTGGCTCGTCGTGTCGAACGTTATGCGACCCGAAAGAGGCGGCAACTGCCGTGGTGATTTTCAGCAGGCGGCGTACTGTGCCTATGGCACAGTACGAGCAAGCA
>OIXG01001831.1_pt1 | contig 18519 bp, 15 predicted proteins | sample 1587731 | NCBI WGS metagenome assembly OIXG01 (sample SAMEA3888908, study PRJEB22519) | human gut metagenome | biome: human gut; feature: human-associated habitat; material: faeces | place: Denmark | collected 2010
GCAAGCATTGACGAGTGCGATGTGCCGGCAGACGTAGTTATCGACTTTTCCAACGCAAAGGCAGCGGACGGACTGTTGGACTACTGTGTACGGACCAAAACCCCGGTTGTTCTCTGCACCACCGGACTTTCCGAGGAGCAGCTTGCGAAAGTCGAAGAGGCAGCCAAAGAAACAGCTGTTCTGAAATCCGCCAACATGTCTCTGGGTATTAACCTGCTTATGAAGCTTCTGAAGGAAGCAGCTCCGACTCTGGCGGCAGCAGGTTTTGATATCGAGATTGTAGAGAAGCATCACAACCAGAAGCTGGACGCACCCAGCGGCACCGCGCTGGCACTGGCAGACGCCATCAATGAGGCATCTGACGGAGCATATCACTATGTATATGACAGAAGCCAGGAGCGTAAGAAGCGCGAAAGCAGCGAAATCGGTATCTCTGCTGTTCGTGGCGGCACCATCGTGGGTGATCATGACGTGATCTTCGCGGGAACTGACGAAGTCATCACATTTGAGCACCGCGCTTACTCCCGCGCTGTTTTCGGCAAAGGGGCGATTCAGGCGGCGAAATTCCTGGCGGGGAAACCGGCAGGACGGTATGATATGAGTGATGTTATCGGTTAGTGTATAGAAAGACGGACGGGACGGGGCTTTGTAGTTATCTGTGTTCATCGTTTATCTGACAGTGTATGCCACCCACGGACGCAAGGTCCGCAGGTGTCACACACTGTCCGCTAAAACGCTGTACACAATGATAACTACAAAGTCCCGACCCTGGTTTTTGAAGATGCACGGCGCTCCGGACTTTCGTCCATTTGCTCGTGTTCACAAAAGTTTCACTTAAAAATCACAGAATCCATTCAGAAAAAACACAAAAGAGGAATATCCTTAGACAGATACGTCTGCCCGAGGATACTCCTCTTTTTTATTGCAGAAGAGAGAAAAGGGCCGGACGATTACGGAGAAGGAGGAAACAATCTTGATTGAAGTAAAAGATCTCGTGAAACGCTACAGCAAAAACACTGCGGTCGATCACCTGAATTTTCATGTACAAAAAGGTCAGATCTACGGATTCTTAGGCCCCAACGGCGCCGGAAAATCCACCACTATGAACATGATGACCGGCTATCTGGCTCCCACGGAAGGGCAGATTCTTATAAACGGGTACGACGTAGCGGAAGAGCCTATGGAGGCCCGAAAATGCATCGGATATCTGCCGGAGATTCCGCCTCTCTATCCGGACATGACTGTCCTGGAATATCTGCGTTTCGCAGCAGAGCTGAAACAGGTGCCGAAAAACGAACGCAGCACGGAGATAGAGAGGGTCATGGATGAAACACGCATCAAAGATATGGAAAATCGGTTGATTCGTCATTTGTCCAAAGGATATAAGCAGAGAGTGGGACTGGCTCAGGCGCTGCTTGGGGATCCGGAGGTGCTGATTCTGGATGAGCCCATGGTGGGTCTGGATCCAAAGCAGATCATTGAAATCCGTGAGCTGATCCGCGGGCTTGGGCAGAAGCATACGGTTATTTTGAGCTCCCACATTCTCTCGGAGATCAGCAGCATCTGCGACCATGTCCTGATTATTTCCAATGGAAAGCTGGTGGCCAGCGATACGCCGGAAAATCTGGGCAGTTACATGAAACACACAGACGCGATGGAACTGCAGGTGCGTGGAAGCAAAGAAGCCTGTGAGCAGGCCATAGAACTTCTGAAGCAAGTCAAGGGGCTGGAAGTGAAGACCACGACAGCAACGTTGGAGGATGTATTCCTGAAATTGACGAATGAGGAAAATAATGGAAATCCAAAGACAACAGAGGAACAGGAAAAAACAGAGAGATTTTCTCTGAGAAAAAAGCTACGCAAAACAGAAGAGAAAGAATTTTCTGTGAAAGAAACAAAATCAGACGAAAAGGAGGAAAAGTAATATGTGTGCGATTTACAAAAAAGAACTGCGGGCGTATCTGACCTCCATGACAGGCTATATCTTCATGGCTGTACTGCTGGCGGTTACCAGCCTTTACTACGTGGCCAGCTGCCTGGTGGGCGGCTATCCGGTATTCGGAGCTATCCTGTCCTCTGTTTATTTTGTGTTGTTGATTATCGTACCGGTGCTGACCATGCGCAGTATGGCCGAGGAAAAGCGCCAGAAGACCGACCAGCTCCTGATGACCGCGCCGGTCTCTCTCTGGAAAATTGTACTGGGCAAATATCTGGCTATGGTGACTATTTTTCTGATTTCTATGGCGATCCTGTGTCTGTATCCGCTGATCTTATTGCAATTTGGCAGTGTCTCATTGCCCATGGCGTATACAGCGATCCTGGGCTACACCCTGTTTGGCGCAGCCTGTCTGGCCATTGGACTGTTTCTGTCAGCAGTGACGGAGAGCCAGGTCATTGCGGCGGTATTGACCTTTGGCGTCCTGTTCTTCCTGAACATGGCCTCCGGTATCGCCAATGTCATCGGAGCCGGTGGTCTTCTGGCGTCCATTCTTAACGCCCTTTGTATCTATCAGCCGTTCATTAATTTCGTGCAGGGTATGTTTGATTTGACCGGCATTCTTTACTATATGACGGTCATTGTCCTGGCTCTGTTTCTGACGGTTCAGCTTCTGCAGAAAAAGCACGGAACCTACCGCGCCAGCATGGTGGTTTTCGCCTGTGTGGCCGCCGTGCTGGTGAACCTGACAGCAGGAAAATTACCCTCCCAGTACCTGAAATACGATGTCAGCGACCAGAAGCTGTTCACTACCGGAGATCAGACGGCAGAGATTGTGAAGGGTCTGGACGAGGATATCACCCTCTACCTGATTGCCCAGCAGGGCAGTGAAGATGCCACCTTACAGGAATTGCTGGATCGCTATGCGGGACTGTCCTCCCGCATCAAAGTAGAGACGAAGGATCCGGTGCTTTACCCGAATTTTGTCTCTCAGTATACCAGCGAAAATCTGTCTGAAAACAGCGTGCTGGTGGTGGGCCAGAACCGTTCCAAGGCTGTAGATTACTATGATATTTATCAGTATAGTATGGATTATTCCACTTACAGCAGCTCTTTAAGCAGCTTCGACGGTGAGGGTCAGATCACCAGTGCCATTGCCTATGTAACCGCCGAGGATATGCCGGTTGTTTATACGCTGACCGGCCATGATGAGGCAGAGCTGAGTACTACGGTTACTTCGTCCATTGAGAAGGAAAATATTGAACTGAAATCCTTAAGTCTGCTGACGGAGGAGGCTGTGCCGGAGGATGCAAAAGCTGTTATTATCTACGGGGCCATTTCCGATATTTCCGAGGATGAGAAAAATAAGCTGGAAGCCTATATGGAACAGGGCGGACAGATAGTCATGCTGCTTGGATACACAGACAAGGATACGCCGAATCTGGACAGTCTGCTGGGCGATTATGGAATTACTTTGGCGGACGGGCTGGTGCTGGAAGGCGACAGTCAGCATCATTTGCCGAACTATCCCTATTATCTGCTGCCGGATATTCAGTCCTCGGCATATACCTCAGACGTAAGCTCCCGTTATGTGTTACTGGCCTTTGCTCAGGGTATGACGGAGGCTGCGGATATCAGTGAAGATCTGACTTATGAAAGCCTGCTGACCACATCGGCAAAGTCTTATTCCAAGACCAACCTGGAATCTGAAAATCTCGATCAGGAGGAGGGCGATATTGCGGGGCCCTTTGACCTGGGTGCTGTCGTCACCAAGACCATTGACGAAGACACAGAAGCAAAACTCATCGTGTTCTCTTCTGAGACCCTGCTGGATGAACAGGTAGACAGTATGGTATCCGGCGGCAACAGTACCCTGTTTCTGAATGTCATGAGCCAGCTGGTAGACCACGAAAGCACTGTCTCCATTGAGCCGAAAAGCATGAGTACGGAATATCTGACTGTACCGGCCGGAAGCGCCATCTTCTGGGGCATCCTGACGATTATATTGATTCCGTTGCTTCTGCTTGCCACCGGCGGCATTATCTGGTTTGGAAGGAGGAAACGGTAAATGACAAAGAAAAAGAGAAAGGTAAGACTGCTGGCGGCTATAGCCGCCCTGGCAGCTCTGGGACTTCTCTATGTTTTGGTAAGCCGCGCGGACTGGAACGGTGAGGAAGACGATACGGCTACCGAAGAAATTGAGGCTTTAAGTATTTCGCCCGCAAAAATCAGCGAAGCTGTAATCACCAGCAGCTACGGTACTCTGCGCCTGAACTATGACGGTGAAACCTGGACCAGCCCTGACGCTCCGTCCATGGAACTCAATCAGGACGCCCTATCCAATCTGTGGAACCGTCTGAATCCGCTGTCCACTGTCCGCGATCTGGGCGAAGCGCCGGAGGATTTAAGTGCTTACAGCTTATCAGACCCGGCTATCACGATCCGGATCACCCGCGATGACAGTACCGAAATTACGGTTTCCATTGGGAGTACTGCATCGGATGGAAATGTGTATGTGATGACTTCTGAAAGCGATCATATCTATACTTGCGACAGTTATTTGGCTACGGCTTTTACGTGTCAGTTAAGTGATTTTGAGGTGATAGCTGAAGGGGAAGAGACGGATATGACGGATTCTGCTGACTAGACGATAGATGATAGACGGACGGGTCGGGGCTTTGTAGTTATCTGTGTTCATCGTTTATCTGACAGTGTATGCCACCCGCGGACGCGAGGTCCGCAGGTGGCATACATTGTCCGCTAAAACGCTGTACACAATGATAACTACAAAGTCTCGGCCCTGGTTTTTGAGAAAACACGGCACCGGGGTCTTCCGTCTTTCCTCCCACAAACTACTGGAAATGTGGTACAAATTACTTTATACTTGAAGAAAAACCGTCTGTGTATGAAGGAGATGCTTCATGAAAATAAAAGTATCTAACATTCTGTTATCCTTGATTATGACCCTGACTATCATATCTCTGGCCGTGGTTCTGACCCTGGCCTGCAAGCCGCTGTATTATCTGGACATCCATGCGCTCCATATTCCGGAAACTACCGGCTGCACGATTTCGGAGATTAAAGCGAATTATAATGCAGTCATCGATTACTGCCTGAGTTTCGGAAACGCGCCTCTGGAATTCCCGACCTTTCCCATGTCAGAAGGCGGGAGCATCCATTTTGAAGAAGTAAAGAATATCTTCAATCTCTTCAAATACATGGTTATCGGCGGCACTCTGGCAAGCACCGCCGGGATCCTGTGGATGCGACGAAAGCATTGCTATGGCTATCTGAAATTGACCGCTATCCTGACCGTGGCCCTGCCAGCCATTATTGGGGCAGCCGTGGCCCTGAACTGGGACCGGACTTTTGTCACTTTCCATGAGATTGCTTTCAACAATGATTACTGGCTTTTTGACCCGGCTACAGACCCGGTTATCAATATCCTGCCGGACCTGTATTTCCTGCATTGCGCTGTGATGATTCTGGTGCTGATGATTCTCGGAAGTATCCTGTGTGCCTGGGCTTATCGGGCAGAAAAAAGGAAAAACAACGAATAACACAAATAAAAAAGAGCTGATATTCGGAAAATGATATGTACCCAGAATCCTGGACACATTGATTTATGAATTAGGCACAGCAACACATGGATGCTTTCCTGTATTTTACAGGAGGCATCCATTTTGTTTTTGCCTGAATTCTCTCGTTATTATAGTAATCTATATATTCTTCAATTGCTTTAGAAAAATCTTCAAACGACTCATAGTTTTTTTCATATCCATAAAACATTTCGTTCTTTAGTCTTCCGAAGAATGTTTCCATAATACAATTATCATAGCAGTTTCCTTTTCTAGACATAGATTGAATTATACCGTGTTCCTTCAAGGCATTTCGAAAGCAGGCATGCTGATACTGCCATCCTTGATCTGAATGAAATATCAAACCATTAACAGCCGGAAATTTTTCAAAAGCTTTATTAAGCATACGTTGAATTTGCTCCATATTTGGACTTAGAGATAAATCGTATGAAATAATCTCATTTGTATTCATATCTAGAATTGGAGAAATGTAACATTTCCCCCATGAAAAATTGAACTGGGACACATCGGTAGTCCATTTCTGCAATGGTGCAGTTGTACTGAAATCCCGATCTATGATGTTATCTGCAATCTTTCCGACTTCGCCTTTGTAAGAATGATATTTTTCCTTTGGTCTTTTTCCAAACAATTCCATATCATGCATGAGGCGTTGAACCCGTTTATGATTTACATTATAACCGCGATTCATCAGTTCTTTGTGGACTCTTCGAACTCCGTATCTACCTTTGTTGTTGTCAAATATTTCTTGAATCTCAGATATTAATCTCTCGTTTTTAGATTTTACAACATCCACTTTATTGATCTCAAAATAGTAAGTAGATTTAGCTATTCGCATGGCTACTAATAGATGTTTTAGTTGGTATCCTTTTTCTCGGAGTTCTTTGATGATTGCTGCTTTTTCGCCTTGAGTTGCGCAGCCCATTTTTCTTGCCTCAAGGCGATCCTTTTTTTTATTACTTCATTCTCAGTTTTGATATATTCATTTTCGGCTCTAAGACGTATTAATTCTTCTCGTTCTGATTCTGTCAGAGGTGCTGGATTTACATTCTTTTTCATTTGAAGCTCCTTTGGTGGTCGACCTTTTTTCATATCTATCAGACCATTATAACCTTTTGTTTTATATTTTTGTACCCATCGATATAGCATTGCTTCACTAATGCCATTACTACAAGCAACCTTTTTGTTTGACTCTCCAGCTAGAACCTTTGAAATAAGCTCAAGTTTTTCTTCAACAGACCATTTCTTATTATGATTTTTTCTTCTTAGTGCATCTGGCCCACAATTCATTTCTATTCGAGTCCATCTTCGAACAGTTTCCCGAAAAGCTCTTTTGGTAACTCCGTTAGGCGGTTCTGGTAAGATGCCGTTTCGATACAATTCTACACATTTTAATTTGTATTCAGGTGAATAGTGCATAAAATAACCCTCCTTACTGGATTTTGTCCAGTAAAGAGGGTACATATCAAATTCGTGCGGCAGCCCCTTTACTTAGCGGTTTACATAATTCAGAATCATTGCCAGCGTCAGCATATGCACCGGATAAAATCCATAGCACAGATACTGGAAGGGCTTGCTGTGGTAGCCCTGCCGTCCGCGGTATAGCCAGATAGGAATCAGCGCCAACAGCGCCAGTCCCTGCTGACAGATCTCAAATTCGTTCCCAAACAGGTGAATGGGATACATCAGACCACCCAGCATCTCCACATTGACCCAGTAAAGCGCAAGGAGCTGTCCCAGCAGGCACCACCATTTCCGTCCCCGGAAAAAATAGAAAATAAATACCGTCAGTATGCCCGCACCGTAGTAGTCAACCATGCCCAGGGTTCCCAGCAGCGTCCAGATTACCGTGACCAGGGCTGCCATAAGCAGGTACAGCCAGGTTTTCTGCTTTTTACGTACAGTCTCCATCAGACGGACACCGAGAAGAGCCAGAAGCAGCGTCCAGATTACGTTCTGGTGAACCGGATAAAACCAGGTTCCGCCGTACATCAGATCAAAGGGGATCTCAGAGAGAACCGCGAATAACAGCAGACGCTGGGCGTATTTTTTAAAACTGTGGGTGTGAAAATATCCTTCTACCGCCATAAACGCAAAGATGGGAAAGGCCAGTCTTCCGGCGCAGGTCAGCCAGTCCAGGGACGGGAGAAGCGTAGCCCAGAGATGATCCATCAGCATCAGCGTCATGGCAAGGATATGCAGCGCCGCGGCGCTTAAGTCGTGATTTTTTTTCATTTACTACCTCAGAATGATTGGAAATTTTATAATCTGGCGGCAATCTGTCTGGCCACGTAGACTCCGCTTGCGGAAGCGTGGGACAGGGAATGGGTAATACCGCTTCCGTCGCCGATGATATATAAGCCCTCGTGACAGGTCATAAGATTGTGATCCAGCTCGACCTCCATATTGTAGAATTTTACTTCTACGCCATATAGCAGGGTATCATCGTTGGCGGTTCCGGGCGCAATCTTATCCAGCGCGTAAATCATTTCGATAATACCGTCCAGGATTCGTTTCGGAAGAACAAGACTTAAGTCTCCCGCCGCGGCGTTCAAGGTGGGCACAGTAAAGGATTCGCTGATTCTTTCCGGAGTGCTTCTGCGGCCCCGGATCAGATCGCCGAAGCGCTGGACAATGACTCCGCCGCCCAGCATATTGCTTAATCTCGCGATACTTTCTCCGTATCCGTTGGAATCCTTGAAGGGCTCTGAGAAATGCTTTGCGACCAGTAACGCGAAGTTGGTATTATTGGTCTGCTTGGCCGGATCCTCATAGCTGTGTCCGTTTACGGTGACAATTCCGTTGGTGTTCTCGTTTACGACTTCTCCCTTGGGATTCATACAGAAGGTACGCACCAAATCCTCGTATTTGGAGGTACGGTACACAATCTTGCTTTCGTATAATTCGTCTGTCAGATGGGAGAAAATTCCGGCAGGAAGCTCCACACGCACGCCGATATCCACGCGGTTGGAATTGGTATGGATATTCAGATCACGACATACCTGCTCCATCCATTTGCTGCCGCTCCGTCCTGCGGAAATTACACATTCTTTTCCCTCATAACAGGAATCCCCGTGATAGATCCGATATCCCTGCTCCAGCTTTTCCACCTTATTGATAAAGCAGTTAAAATGAAAATCCACGTTCTTTTTCAGATGATCATATAAATGCTCCAGAACAATATAGTTAATATCCGTTCCCAGGTGTCGGACAGAAGCGTCCAAAAGATGCAGGCCATTTTGCATACAGCTGGTTTTCAGACTGGAGCCGGCAGTGGTATACAGCTTTGTGCCCTCGCCGCCGAAGGCCAGATTAATCTTATCTACATATTCCATCAATTCCAGGGCGGATTTTTTCCCGATATACTCATACAAGGTACCGCCAAAATCGTTGGTGATATTGTATTTTCCGTCTGAGAATGCCCCTGCGCCGCCAAAGCCGCTCATGATAGAACAGTTTTTGCAGTGAATACAGGATTTGATTTTATCCCCGTCAATGGGACAGTGGCGTTTTGTTAATTCATTTCCCATTTCAAAAACAGCAATCCGTAAATCCGGTCTTTTTTCCAATAATTCATATGCGGTGAAGATGCCTCCCGGCCCTGCGCCTACAATCAATACATCATACATTTCCGTTACCTCCTGAAATAAAAAAATGACTACCAATAGGGTAGTCAACCAGTTTGGCGGTTGGTAGAAACGTCTGCCCCTTTTACAGACTTATACTCGAATTATTATACCTGAAATAGCATTCTAATGCAAATGCTTTCTTATTGAAAAACTTGCACAATATACGGCTGTTCGCCTGTGCAAATGTAAATACTATTCCCATAGGAACAGCAAAAGAATAAAGGGGAATCCCCTACAGGAATTCCCCAGTTTCTGTTGATTACAATTCTATTACGTATTAGAGATATTTTTTAAATTCCGGCACTTTAACAACCGTTCCGCCTTCCATCGCTGACTGGTGAGCACATATCCCTGTGCCAGTCCAGTAAGCGCCAACAATGTCATCTACTACAGGCTTTCTATCTTCTATGATAGCACGGACAAATTCATGTATCATATGAGGATGGGAACCTCCATGCCCACCTCCCTGTTTAAATGAAAGATGTGTATTTTCATCGTTATATACAGTTTCTGTTGTAAATCCGGCAATACTATCCGGCAGTCTGCATCCATAATCCGGGACTTCTATTCTTTTTTCGACAATTTCTCCGCCTCGGTTATATCTGTTCGGATCACCATCAATATCCATCATTTCCTGCTGGATTTCTCCGGTGCGTGTATAAATAACCGGATTCTCAGAAGCCAGCTGCTGCCACTCAAAGCTCATGTCCCTTCCATATATTCTGAAACATTCTGAATAGCTTCTGGCGACACCATAAAGAAAACGTTCCATTTCTATTGCAACATCACTGTGTTCCATTGTTACAAAAGCCGCTTCAAATGCAAATGGTGAATGATACTGGGATATCAGTTCGTCTCTGATTCTTCCTGAGCCTTTTGCATATACTTCTTTTGGATAGTCGTTCAGTAACATAAGGCAGGTTCCAATTGCATGTGTCGGGTGCATCAATGGTGGAAATCCTTCCCAGTAAGAAGGCCAGCCTTCCATATCCTGATAATGAGCACATGTCATATACTGTATCTTTCCAAACTTTCCCTGATCCAGCAAGTCCTTCACATAAAAATACTCTCTCCCAAATACAGTTGTTTCCATAAACATATACTGTTTTTGGCTTTCTATTCTCGCCTTAATGACATCTTCCAACTCCTGAATACTCATTCCCATCGGGATTGTACACCCACAATGTTTTCCTGCCTTCAGAGCTTTTATGGAAAATTCAGCATGCGTAGACGGAGGTGTAACAATGTGGATTGCATCTATTGCGTCATCTTTCAGCATGTCATCATAATTATCATAGCAATCCTTACTGCTGATTCCAAATTTTTCCTGGGCTGTTTTAATCAGTTCCAAATTCGTGTCAGCAATCGCTATCTCATATACATCCGGATGCTTCATATAGATCGGAATAAACTCCATTCCAAAGCTTATTCCAACCATTCCAACCTTAATTTTATTATTAACCATACTAATTTTCTCCCATCAATCAAAAAGCGGCATTTCCTGAGGATATTTTCCCATAAAGCCAGGGCGGCCAACCAAATCCCTTGTCCGATCCGAAACATTCATTAATTCCGGCAAATTATTCATAGGTTTATCCAAATAGAAATAGGAACAGCAAGACCAGTCATCCTCTCTTTCAAATAAAAGTGGTCTTCCATCCAGCATCGGAATATTGGTAAAATCTACAGGTTCTCCATCCACCGAAATCACCTGATTATTTGCCATCTGATTTTTATACAACAGCTGCGCATGATGGAAATAATCATCTCTGTCAACAGCTCCGATCTGCTGTATAGTTGCTTTAAAATTACTGTTAAAGTAGATCGGATCCGGAACATGGAACCGATAGAAACATAACTCCATATTTGTCTTATCATATACCGGACAGCCACAATACAGATCATAATAATAATCTTGTCCCCATGCCGTTCCGATATAATCTTCCACTCCGGTTCCACAGATGGTCGGGTAATCGGTATCTCCATCAATATATGCCTTAAATTCGCCTTCTCCCCACCATGTATCGGAGTATAATTTTGTATTACATCTTACTCCCATATTCGTTCCCAGATATCTGCCTTTTCCTTCCACATACGGAAGAAGTTCAAAATCCTTTTTCAAGTTTGTAAGATTCTCTCTGTTAAAGTAAGCATGAAAATACAGTGTATCTTCCGTAAATTTGTCCCCCAGAGTATAATCAATATCATAATAAAAATGCTTGATCAGGACACTGGATTCATTGGTAACCGTAATCTTCATACCTGTCTTAAATGGCATTGGAATATAGGTACTAAAGTTACGTCCTTCCGGATTTGAGAATAATGCATTCTTAAAAGTTGCAACTTTTCCAAGTCCAACACAGAAAAAATCACCAAAAGGAACACTCACTGCCGGCTTATCGCAGCCATCCCAAAACATCTCCAGTTTCAGTCCCCTTAAAGTCTCCGGAGTCTGATCGTTGATCGTAATCCAGATACGACGAATAACGCCACTTGTATTTTCAGCATGAGCTAAAACAAATTCTTCACCGGGATTCAGTGTAAACCAGGCAGCCCCTTTTCTGCCATTTCTTTCCTTTCCTCCCGCGCCTTTTGCTCCATCTGGATTCTCATAACTCGCCCATCTTGATACAACGCCCTCTGGAAATTTAAACATTTCGTTTCCTAACATATAAAAATCCTCCTTTATGTATATAAATAATATAATTTATTCTTTCATCCCGGTTGTCTTAATGCCTTCAAGATAATAACGCTGAAGTACACCAAACAACAGAACAGTCGGAACAATCGCAATCACAGATGCTGCTAAAATCTGGTTCCATGAAATTCTCAGAGATCCCATCAAAGTTGCAATCTGTATTTGGATTGTATATTTAGTTTCGTCCTGCGCTACAATAGTAGACCATAAATAGGAATTCCAGTTTGTGACAAAAAAGGATACACCTAATGTAATAAACATGGGCTTTGCAAGCGGGACATATATTTTTCTAAAAGTCTGAAATACCGAACATCCATCGATTCTGGCTGACTCATACAGAGAATCCGGCATTTCCATAAAGTATTGCCTAAAAAGGAATACGCCATATGCATGCGGAACCATAGGAAGTATCATGCCCCAAAGCGAATTCACCAGTCCAAGACTTTTGATTATAAAAAACAAAGGAATTATGATTACCGGAAAAGGAATCATCATGGTACTCAGAACCCACATGAATGCTCCCTTCTTCCCTGGAAATTCCAGTCTTGCAAATGCAAAAGCAGCCATCGAATGTACAATCAGGGCTAATACAGTCACCATAGTTGCCACAAACAACGAGTTTCTAATTCCCGTAAAAATATCTAGAATTCTAAACACCTGCTTATAAGCATCAAGAGTAATATGTTTGGGGATGATCCGATAATCAAATACTTCTGTATCTATTTTAAGCGAGCTGCTTATGAGTAAAACGATCGGGAACAATGTAAAAGCCAGAAATACACATCCGACCAAACTCTTTACTAACAATATTCCATATTTTTTCACTATATCACCTACTTAAACCTAAGCAATTTCATCTGTATGACAGTAACCACCATAATGATCAGTGACAAGGACACAGCAATCGTGGAAGCATATCCAAATCTATATTGTTCAAATGCCAACTGGAAAATATAGTACACCGTTACCTCCGTTGTCTTGCCCGGCCCCCCGGATGTCATGACTCTGATCTGATCAAACGCTTGAAAGGATGCAATCAGTGATGTAACCAATACAAAAATAGTCGTTCCCTTTATAGATGGAAGAGTTATTTTGAAAAATCTTTGCACAGCATTTGCTCCATCTATTTTAGCTGCCTCATAATATTCACTTGGCACATCTTTTAAAGCCGATAAAAAGATGATCATATTGTAGCCAAAAACTACCCATATTCCTACAATCGCAACACATATCAGTGCCTGTGACCTTGATCCCAGAAAGAGTTGTCTTCCGACTCCTATTCCATCTAAAATTTTATTGATATATCCATTTCTTGAATTGAACAGGAATGTCCATAAGGTCGCTGCGACAATTGTCGAAACTGTATTGGGCAGGTATATGCCTATTCTGCATGCCTGCTGCCGCTTATTGCTTCTGATCGAGTTTACAAAAACTGCTGCCGCAAGAGAAAGAACATAGACAGTCAGAACATATATCAAAGCATATTTTCCAGTAACCAGCAGACTGCTTTTGAAAGTTAAGTCCTGCATCATTTTTAAATAATTACTGATTCCGACAAATGTTTTTGTTCCCATTGCATTCCAGTCAAACAGGCTTATATAAAATGCATACACGATCGGTATGAAAATAAAAATCAGCATCAGTATCATTTCTGGCGCAATCATCAGATAAGAAATCAGAGTCTCCCGTTTTATACGTTTATGCTTTTTTCCCACATTAACTCAAACCTCCTGTATCTTGTCCTGCTGTTATTCACAGCAGGACAAAAATCAAATATCTAGTTGCCTGCAATGTCTGCTTTTCCTGTTATTTCAGCCGCCGAATCTTGCTCCGTTTGCTTCCTGATATTTCAGCATACTTTCCTGTGCAATATCTGCCGCTTCTTTTGCACTCATATTGTAAAGTGCATCCTGAATCATGGTAGATACAATTTCTTTTGCTTCTCCGGATAATGCAATTTCAGGTTTTGCTGTCTGTAATACCTCATCAGAAAATACTATGGCATTTGGATTGCTCTGATATACCTCCGCACCTGCCTCAATGACAGAGTTTCTCATACAATATGAAAACTTGGCTTTTGTATCAAATTCCGTCACATGATCTACATTCAGCCACATCCATGAAATAAAATCTTTGGCTCCTGCTATCTTTTCCTCACTGCTTTGATTACTTACCAGTACGTTCCACCCACCTGCAACACTGGCTGTATCACCTCCTGCCGTTGCTGCTGGTAATGGCACAACACCATACTTTTCTGAATCCACACGAAGAACCGACCAACTGCCGTTAATCTGCATTGCTGTCTCTCCATTTGTCAGAATTGAAATATCTGAAACAGATCTTCCAGGTGTCTCATTACAGTCTCCGGAATCCAGAAGATCCTTCCATAACTGCAATGCATTTACAACTTCTTCAGAATTTAAATTCGCCATACCATCCGATGTAAACAGGCTTCCACCCTGCATCCACACAAAAGGATAGAAGGTAAAGCACTGCCAATCACCCTTATCAACTTCAAAGGTAAATCCGGCATAATCAGCTGTATTCAGCTTTGCTGCCGCATCTTTGAGTTCCGCCCACGTTGTCGGTGGATCAATGTCATTCTGCTCTAGTATTTCTTTATTGTAGTATAATGCCACCAGATCACTGTCTAACGGAATTCCATAAATTTTCCCATCTCTCGACACCCGGTCAAATGCTGCATCTGTAAAATCATTTCTTATTTCATCGGTAATAATATCATCCAGTGGTTCACATACACCTGCATCAAGGTACTGGTTAATGATTGCCGGACTACACTCAAAGATATCCGGAGCTTCATTGGTAGCAAATGCAGTGGCCAGCTTTGTAGTCGTATACTCTTCATACGGAATAGCCAGAAACGATACATGATATTTATCCTGGGAACTATTGTATTCTTCTACGTACTTCTTTAAAAAGGCAGTCTCATCTTCCTGTGTCCACTGATTCCAGTAAACAATCTCTATTGGTCCATCATTACCTTCCACTTCCTGGATCTCAGTATTTCCTTCTGCTTCCTGGGTTCCTTTTTGCTCTTTTCCACATCCGGCAGTCCCGATACTCAGACCTAAGAGCATGGCTCCCATAAGACAATACGCCATTCCCTTTTTCAGATAACATGCTGCTACTTTTCTCTTCATATAAGTACCTCCTTTATACCTTTATACCCCCGACGCAGCGGCTTTGTTTTGTGAGCTTATTGTACCTTGCCGGATTATTGCATAAAATACCACTTTTTTTGAATGGTGCACTTTTTTCTGGATTTTATTTTTGATTTGATATAGTATAATGATCTCAGATAGGATAATAATTTCATCAAATGAATCAATGATTGACTATATGGGGAAATATAACATGAAAAAAGCAGGCATTTCACTAAAAAAGCAATTACTCATCATTTTTCTGTTTATAGCTTTCATTCCTATGACAGTTACAGCATTGCTACTTTATCATTTCCAAACTCAAAATGCCCTGAATGCTGAAATCGAATCCCAGATCCAGGTATTAAAATTAGTTACATCCAATATTTATCAGAAACTCACCTACTTTAACAATCTCACCGCTTCAATTTACTACAATGATGATATTATGAGCTGTCTGGAAAAAGGACAAGCAACATTATTATCCTCTCCTGATAAAAAAAGAATCCAGCCTGCTATTGATTCATTAATGAGAACAGATGACATGATTTTGTCAGTATCTCTTACAACAATGGCAGGAGATACTTTATACTGGAATGACGGGTACAGTAATGCTATACATATAAACTCCCTGGATCCTGATTTTTTACAGAAAATATATGCACATAATGGATCAGGTGTTTTATCTAATCCCATTACACATACCAGTAAGCGTAAATACCCTGCTTCAAATACGTCCATTTATTATGGTCGCCTTTTACGAAGTTTGACACACAACTTCCGGCCTATTGGAATTTTGTTAGTTGAAGTCGATATCGCTTCCTTTGAAGATATCCTTATATTTTCCAATTTCAGTTCCGATTCCACATTTTTCCTGACAACCCAAAACAATACATTAATATGGGGTTATCAGGAGGAGAATCTGAATTATCATATTGGAGACATTATTTCCACCGACGTGCTTGGTACGCCCCCATATTCTTACTCTGTTGTAACTATAAACGGTGAGAAATATTATCGTTTTAATTCACAGATTGATACACTAGAATATAATTGTTACTCTTTTCTACCATTTTCAAATATAGAAAGCAAAACACAGTTCATTAAAACTTTACTGTTATTGATCTGTGGTGTGGATTTTTTGTGTTTATGCCTGATCTTCTTCATGCTCACCAAACAGTTTATTACGCCGATTCGCCGTCTTTCCGTTATTATGCAGGAACAGGATTATTTGAACTACTTTCCTTCACCAGTTTATCCTGTCCACAACGAAATCGGCAATTTATATGATTCTTTCCAGTCTATGAGCCAGCGTACTCTGACTCTGGTGGAGCAGTTAAAAGAATACTCAAAAAAAGAAGCAAAACAGCAGCTTGCTCTGCTCCACGCACAGCTGAATCCACATTTTTTATATAACACTTTGGATTCCATCAGCTGGATGTCCCAAAATGGAAATGCAGACAAAGTACCCTATATTATAAATGCGCTTTCTGATATTTTGCGATACAGCATTATCAAAGAAAATGATTTTGTCACTATAAATGATGAATTATCCTGGTTGAAAAATTATATGTATATTCAAAAGATCCGGTTTCAGGATTCTTTTACAATACATTATCATATTGAACCGGATATGCAATCGTATAAAATACCCCGTTTTATTTTGCAGCCGTTTATAGAAAATTCATTGCTGCACGGTTTTTCTGAAATTCATCAGGGTGGTATTATTATCCTCAGCATATTTACTAAGGATAATTCCATTTTCATAACTATAGAAGATAACGGAAAGGGCATGTCAGATCTTCTGATACATTCCGTGCTTCATGGTAAAAATGATGGCATAGGAATTGGAAATACAAATACCTATTTAAAACAGCGGTTTGGTCAGTCATATGGTATAGAAATTACATCACGCATTATGGAAAGTACAAAAGTAATCATAAAATTGCCTGTTCAGAAGTGAGGAAAACCTATGAATCATGTGATTATCATTGATGATGAAGTACAAAGTCGCAATGGAATTGCCGAAATTTTTAAAAATCATTCCCCAGGATGGGAGATAGATGGTCTGTTTGAAGATGGTAGCCTTGCATTAGACTATCTTCAACAACATCCGGAAGTAAATCTGGTTGTTACCGATATACGCATGCCCAAATTTGACGGTCTTGAGCTAATTAGCAGAATTCGCAAAAACAACGGAACCATTCCTATCATTATCATAAGCGGATACTCGGAATTTTCCTATGCCAAGAAAGCAGTTGAGCATCATGTATTTCGATATATATTGAAGCCTGTTCTTCCCTCCGAATTCGATGCAGTCATTACAAGCGTAGAAAATTTTTTCCGACTGGCGGATCCTCTTAGTGAATATAATCTCACCCAGTCAGAATACGACCAGTTTTTAGATCTGTTGTTTTCTGAAGCCATTGCTTCGAATAAAAAGCAGAAGATTCAAATACTGGAAAAACAATGTGGATTTACATTTCCGCAAGCATGGTTCTTACTATTGACCGGCAACAGCGAATTCAGCAGCCAGATTTTCAACTACAGAACGGTGCTGCAAAAGTTTGCTGCCGGAATTTCATCCGAGCATCATGTTTTTCTATTCTGCGAAAAGATTTACTGTATTTTATTAAAAAAAGAGGATTTAGATGATAAGTTTCTGAAAAAACAGGTACAAAGACTCTTATGGAAATTTAACCCCGGATTGGAAATCTGCGCGGGAATATACCACAGCGATCATGATGACACGCTTAAAAATGCATTTTACAGTGGCGTTTCAGCCTTGACACAATTTTTTTACTCAAAGGATCCCATACACATATATCAGGATCAAACTTTGTGCACCTTTCCATACTCTATATACCAGAATTTACAGTTGCAGCTGACCGGCAGCAATTTACTGAATACGAGAGATGCTGTCTATTCCTTTATGGATTACGTGCGTAATGAACAACCTTCCTATTATGAATTGCATTCCTGGCTAAACAAGATTACTCTGATCATCATAAAACATTGTAATGATAAAAAAATACCGGCATCTTGTTATATCGATTATACAGAAAGTCTGCAGTTTCTTTACAATTATCACTCTCTTGAAGAAATTGAAAGTACCATTTTGTCCATGATCGAGAGCATTTTTGAGAAAATTGCTGAACAGACACGCAGCACAAATGCCTATCTTGTTGAACAGGTACAAAACTACCTTTTCCAGCATATGAATGAAAATATCACACTTTCAGACTTAGGAGAGATTTTCGGTATAAACTATTCCTCACTAAGCAATATATTCAGCTCTGCTACAGGACAGACTATCATTGAATATCTGACTTTTATAAGAATATTACATGCAAAAGAACTGTTGATCAATACAGACAAAAAAATATATGAGATCTGTTCAGAAATTGGATACACAGAACCAAAATATTTTATTAAACGCTTTCGTCAGATTGTTGGCGTTACTCCCAAGGAATACAGAAAGATATATACTTCCTGATAC
>OIXG01001838.1_pt1 | contig 18456 bp, 16 predicted proteins | sample 1587731 | NCBI WGS metagenome assembly OIXG01 (sample SAMEA3888908, study PRJEB22519) | human gut metagenome | biome: human gut; feature: human-associated habitat; material: faeces | place: Denmark | collected 2010
CCTAAGTTTTCAGAACTTTTATAAAGTTCTGAAAACTTGCTCAGCGAGGCGAAAAAACTTTTTCGACACGCTGAGGGGCCGGCGGTTCAAAACCGCCGGCCCTTGCGGAAGCCTGATTTTACGGTGCTCGCCGGAGACAACTCTGGCGGGTATGGAGATAGGCGCTGTGCGAAATACCATTACACGATTGGCAGGATGACCTGAGTGATGAACTTTGCGGGGTCCTTATGCTGGGGCGGCCCCTCCAGATAGGTATGGCGCAGGATGCCCTGCGGCGTCAGGCCGTGCTCCTTGGCGTAGTCCAGAAGCTGGCGGCCCACGGCGGGGAGCTCCTCATACGCACCGTGGTGATAGATGCAGATGGCCTGCATAGGCGCTGTGGTCTCCACATATTCTCCCTCACTGCCCGGGGGAACGGCCACGCAGCAGGACACCTCGGCCGGGCGGTCGATAGGGAATTGGATGAAGTACATCCGCCGGGTGATATCCGTACCGTGGGCCCGCATGGCCTCCAGAGCTGTGTTGCGGAGCAGAACGGTCTTGTCCGCCACGTTATTGCTGCGGTAGGTGCGGCGGTATATGAGCTGTTGCGGCAGCTCCAGCTCCTTGACCTGAGCGGAGGATACCTTGGCCCGCTCGTACAGTTTTTCGATATTGAGATTCAGCTGGTCCCGCATTTCCTCCATCCGGCGAATGAGCGGCATCAGATCCGTGGAATCGTTGTAGTAGTCCCGGATCTCATCCAGCGTCAGTCCCAGATTCTGCAGACTGCGGATGCTCCGCAGCTTGGTAAAGGTATCGATGGTGTAGTAGCGGTTGTTGGTGGCGTCATCCCGCTTATCCGGCTCGATCAGCCCCCGTTCCTCATAGTGAAGGATGATGCGGCGGGTCACGCCCAATGCCTTGGCGATCTCGCCAATGGAAAACAGCTTGTCATCGCGTTTCATAAAAAGCCTCGGAGTCAAAAAGAGTCCTCCTGCTGTATATCGGTGTATGGTGTACGGTTTTATGATACAAAAAATGAGGAAAAATGCAAGAAAAAAGTTTGGCTGCGGGGGAAGCTGCCGCGATTTTCTCCGCTCGCACCGGAGGCGGCAGTACGCGAAAAGGCGAGATCAAAACCTCTTAAATATAGCCTCTTCGTTCCAACAAAAACTATGCGCAGGGCGGCTGCCCTGCACATAGTCTGCAATTGCGTGTCCAGAAGCCCCTCACAGCGCTTCAAAATGATACCGTGGCTTGCCAAGGCTCTTTTTGCCGTACTCGATGGCCTCTGCGGGACAGTAGCAGATGCAGGCCATGCAGTGGGTGCAGTTCTGCCCCCAGACGGGCTTCCCGGTTTGCAGGGTGATGTTGTTGGTGGGGCAGCGCCGGACGCACTGGCCGCAGCCGGTGCAGGCATTTCCGACAGTGAAGGCATTTGCCTTTACAAAGCAGGAATAGAAGATGGGATTCACCGGCCCGCTCATAAAGCGGTCATAGAGCCTGCGGCGGGACGGGGGAAAGGCCCGGTTTTCCCGGACGGCGGCGATCGCGCCGTCTATGTCCGGCTCCGCTCTGGCCACGATCTGCCGGGCCTCCTCCGCCTGAGGGGCGTTGAACATGGCAATGTAGTTCTCCGGCATGACGATCTGTGCCGTGCCCATAAAGGCAAGGCTTTTTGCCTGACAGAGGCGGCGGTTGTAACGGTCGGCATCGCCGATCTCGCTGCCGCAGGTCATGACGAACCACGCCCGCTTCGCCCCGGTCAGTTCCGTGTGCAGCAGCCAGTCCTCCACGATGCGGGGGATCCGCCAGGCGTAGGTGGGCGTGACGATCACCAGCCGCTCCCCAGTCTCCACCGGGGCGGTGTCCCCGGCCTTGATGCGGTCGTTCAGGCACAGCAGCGGCTCGCCCAGCCCATCGGCAATGCGCCGGGCCGCGTAGCCGCTGTTCCCGGTGCCTGTGAAATAAAATACCATAGCGCCCTCCAAGATTGTTTTTAAGCAGATATTGCCGGTTATTTTAGTGGTCGGGTAAATTTACATTTTGGGTATGCGCTGCAACCCCAAAACTGTCCGTACTTTCCGTGACGCAGAACGAGTTCACCACCGCAAAAAGGACATTTCTCTCTGATTTCATCGATATGCTGTTGCTTTTCAGATTCACTTTTGTTGGTCAGCGGCTGAAGTACTTGCGCAAGATGCTGAATATCTTCATGAGAGTACAAACTCCTCAATGAATTAAGCTGCGCTCGCAGCTTTTTCAGCATATTGGGCCGGCGGACGATGACGATCCGATCGGTATCATCAGGAATCTGTTTCAAACTGCATCGCTCTGAAAATACGATGTAGGACATGAAGCAATCTGTCGGGATATTCAGATACGCGGAAAGTGCTTTGATATGCGTCTGGTTTTGGCGAATCGGGTTATAGAAGTGGTGCTTTTCTCCGTTTTGCAAAGATTGTGTCCAATTAAGCTGGTCTGCGCTGCCGAAGATCCACCCACTGTAATTTTTACTTTCGAATACGAAGATACCTTTTTCGTGGATCATCAGCAAATCAATTTCAGAAGTTCTACCTTGATAAGGGACATAGATGTTTTTCAGAATGACAAGCTCACCGGGGAGATTATGATTTGTAAGTGCGTACTCAGTTGAGTATTCGCCAAATTGTCCGGCATTTTCGTAATTCAGCACCGTTTTGATAATTCCGGGCTGTTCTCCTTTGAGAATTTCAAAAAGCCCCATATCAGCACCTCCTTTTCGGCTATATCAAAATCCCCTCGCAGTGGTCGATTTCGTGCTGGATGATCTCCGCCGTCCAGCCGGTGAAGGTTTTCAGCCGGGTCTGGAATTGTTCATTCTGCCACTGTACTTTGATGGTCTGGAACCGTTTCGTTTTCCGGACGCCGGTGAGGGAGAGGCAGCCCTCCTGGGCCTCATACGGCCCGGACTGCCGGACGATGACGGGATTGAACATCACCATGTACGTCCCCTCGTTGTCAAAGGCGATGATGCGCTTGCAAACGCCGATCATGTTGGCCGCCATGCCCACGCAGCTGTCCTTGTGGGCGGTCAGGGTGTCCAGCAGGTCCTGGGCTGTGGCCAGATCATCCGCCGTGGCGGGGGCGGCCTTCTGGGCGAGAAACGTCTCATCCCTGCAGATCTCTCGAATCATACTGTGTTCCTCCCGGAAGCTTTTTTCTGTATTGTATCAGCCAAAGGAAAAACGCGCAAGTGCTCTCACTTGCGCGTTTTTTGCGTGGGGATCAGTCACACATGCCGTTGTGGATCACCTTGCCGATGTTCCACAGGTAGGCAGCCTGACGGGCGGCCTCCAGCCGCTCTTCCGGCGTCTTGTAGCTGACGTGGGCGGTCTCCGTGCCGCAGTTCAGGCAGCACGCATACATGCACCAGCCCTGCTCGTCCTCAATATAACCGGCGCCGCGGCATACGGGGCAGTCCTCCAGTTCGATCTCGTTGATGGGATCCATGGTCATCTCTCCTTCGTTTTGCTTTTTCAACGGGAATAGTATACCACGGTTCCATCGGTATGGCAATGAAAATCGACGGGACTTTGCCGCGGGTACGCGGCTGCTCCAAGGAGGGTCTCCGGCATTTGGGTGTAAAGAGCACAGAAGCCGGGAGGATCGACGGCGGATTCCCGCACCATGCGGGGAGCGCAAGCGTGGTTTCTGAGCGGAAAAAGGCTCGAAAAAACAAAGAAAACGGTTGAATTTTATAAAAAACGCCTATTGACTGGAAAAGAGCAATCTGCTGCTTTCTTTATGTAAAATTTATGGGCAAACCCGGCGCAAGCCGGCGACGCAAAGCTACGGGGCCCTCCGGGCCAGCCAGCTGCCAACGGCGGACAGCCGCCATTCACCCTGGTTCCATAGCTCCGCGCTGACCCCTCCAAAGGTTCTGATGCGCATGATGCTCCGGCAATTTCCGAAAAACAGAATAGGTCAGGACAGAGCAAGCGGCGTTTGCTGCCTTGCGCTGTCCACAGAATATAAAGCAAAGGTGCTTTCAGGCATGGGTAAAACCATGTCTTGAAGGCGCCTGTTTTTTTGTTTAAACCCGCGGAAGCGGATCAAATAGAAGGAAATATAGGAGGTAAAAGCGATGAAACAGCGAATTTTTGCAATATTGTTGTCACTGACGATGATATTCACGCTGGTTCCGACCGCATGGGCGGAAAACAATGGGATTACAACAGAAGCAGAATTACGGACGGCGATCGAGAATGCTACCGGTGAAAAGAATACCATTACCTTGGCAGAAGATATTGGACTTGCTTCTACGTTGGAAATTCCAGCAGATAAGCATATCGAAATTCAAGGAGATGGACATTCCATTTAGGCTCCGGATTTGACTCGCTGATCAGCGGGCTTTTCGGCAGTTGTCGGGATCATCCAAGAACGTCTCTGCTTTACTGCTCCGGGAATCTTTCCGCGACTGCAAAGCCCGCTAACCTTGCCGTTCACCAATATTCCAAAGCGCAGCCGCATCTTTTACAAACATAAAGTCAGCCATTTGCTTGCCTCCTTGAAATGACCTGTTGATTCTATTATGTCCAACATTCGGAAGAATGTTAACACGTTTCGGAAATATATCAAATTATAAATGGCAAATTTCCGAAAAGGGGGCGGGATTTCCTTTTTGCCTGTGACTACTGTGCCGCAACACAGCGGAACGTTTCGTTACGCTACGCGTCGGCAAAGAATGATTACCTACTGTCAAGAGATGGTAGGCAAAAGACGTTCAATGCGGAAATGAAGAAACCGGAATTGGCCTTCAAGTGTTTTATCCGCTTTTTGCTGGCGCGGGCGGCGATGACCTGGGGCGTGGAACTGATGGCAGGAGCCTTTCGGGTATATCAATTCTATCGACAAGGGCGCATGGGGCGTGTTATAATCATGAAAAACGCGGCGAAGGGAGGCGGCGGAGGGATGACAGACGAAGCATTATACCGCCGTTACCTCGGCGGAGATGAGGACGCCCTGGGCGCGCTTATGGAGCGTTACGGCACCAAGCTGACCCTCTATCTGGACGGCTACCTCTGCGACCTTCACGAGGCGGAGGACCTGATGATCGAGACCTTTGCCTATCTCATCGCCAAAAGACCGGCCATCCGGGACGGCGGCTTTCGCGCCTACCTCTACCAGTCGGCGCGGCACATGGCCCTGCGGCTGCTGCACAAAAAGCGGGCGGGAAACTGCTTCTCCCTGGACGCGCTGACGGAGGAACCGGAGGCCCGGGAGCTGGTGGAGGAAACCGTGCAATCGGCGGAGCGGGCGCGGCTCCTGCGGACCTGCATGGCGGAGCTGCACGAGGACTACCGGGAGGCGCTGTTCCTCGTCTATTTCGAGGGACTGAGCCACGCGGAGACCGCCGCCGTCATGGGTAAGCGGGAAAAGCAGGTGGCGGACCTCATTTACCGTGGAAAAATCGCGCTGCGAAAGCGGCTGGAACAGGAGGGAATCACGGATGCGTACAACGGCTGAACGGCTGGCCGAGGCCAAGCGGCGGGCGAGGGAACTGGAGCGGGAGCGGCAGCGCCGCCGGGCCCGTGGGATCTTTTGCGCCGGTACAGCGGCCTGTTTCGTCATGATCGTCTCCCTCGCGCTGGTCATGCCCGGCATCACGGAGGGATTTTCCGACACGGCGCTGGGCGTCGGCATGGCCGCCAGCGTTTTCAGCGGCCGGAGCCTTGGCTATCTCGTGGTGGGCCTGCTGGCCTTCGCGTTAGGCGTGTGCGTGACGGTGCTGTGCGTCCGCCTGCGGGGGCATGAGGGGGACTCGGCGGACGAGGAGCGGTACGATGATTGAGTTTTGGGACTATCTCTTGCAGTTTCTCGCCGTGACGGCGGGCTTTTGCGCCGCTTTGCGGGCGTATCTCAAAAGCCGCGGACAGCCGTGGTTTCTGCTGACCTGCTTTTACGGCACCTTCGCCTTGGGCACCCTCTACTGGACACTGCATCTGCTGCTGCGGCAGGAGACCCCGCAGATCTTCTACGTCTCCGACCTTGCGTGGCTGGCCAGCTATGTCTTTTTGCTTGCCCTGACGCTGACACTGGCGGACCCGGAGGAGCGGCAGTCCCGGACGGGACTGTGCTGGCTGGCACCGGTGTTCTGCCTGCCGCAGTTCGTGCTGTACGTCACCTACGGCGATCTGCTTCTCAACGTCCTCATGTGCGGCTTGACGATGATGCTGGCGTGGTGCGCGATGCGGGGCCTCGTCTGGGCGAAAAAGACGGAAAACGGGCGGCTGCGCCGGTTTCACGGAACGGTACTGGCCTTCACAACGCTGGAGTACGCCCTGTGGACGGCCTCCTGCTTCTGGGTGAGCGACACCCTGACGAATCCCTACTTCTGGTTCGATTTCCTGCTGACCCTCGTTCTGCTCCTGTTTCTGCCTGCGGTGCGAAAGGCGGTGGAGGCATGACCTATATCGAAAATGTATTCGTCTGCATGGCGGCCCCGCTGGTGGTGGCGCTGCTGTCCCTCAAGCGGGGGCAGCGCGCCGCGCTGGTGTTCTGCCTTGCGGGGATGGGGGCCTGTCTGCTCTCCGCCTATCTCAACACCTTCTTCGCCCGGCTGTATCAGGCGGACGCCGTCAATGCCGCCACCCAGATCGCGCCGGTGGTGGAGGAGATCATGAAGCTGCTGCCGCTGCTGTTCTTTCTGGCAGTGTTTGAGCCGACCTTCGCCCGCTTCCGGCTGGCCGCCGTCATCGTGGCCGCCAGCTTTGCCACCTTTGAAAACATCTGTTTCCTCACGCAAAACGGCGCGGACCAGATCCTCTTTCTGCTGATCCGGGGCTTTGGCACCGGTGCGATGCATGTGGTCTGCGGGAATGTGTACGGCGGCGTCCTGCGCCCCGTGTGGGACAGCCGCCCCCTGCGGGCGGCCTGCCTGTTCGCACTTTTGTGTGTTGCCATCATCTACCACGCCATCTACAATCTTCTGGTCAGCGCCGGGGGGATGCCCCAACTCATCGCCTACTTTGTCCCGCTGCCCACGGCGCTGTGCTTCCGGCTGCTGGCGCGGAAAGCCGAGGCGTAAATACAGTCTCATCGGACCGTCCTGTTGGACGGTCTGATTCAGCGTGTCGAAAAAGTCTTTTCGCCCCGCTGAGCAAGTTTTCAGAACTTTTATAAAGTTCTGAAAACTTAGGATTTCAATGGCGCAGGACACCCTTCTTGGGTTTCCCGCGCACACCCTTCCTTTCCGTTGCGGAAAATCTCCCGCTTTATCGACAGCCTCCATCAGATCGTCCGACAGGACGGTCTGATCTTTTTTGAAATTTTTTCAATTTTTGGTGCATAGTTTTCTCCATTTTTGTCCCTATCAGAGTGTAAGGACTTTTTCGGGGAAGGAGGAAGGGGCATGTATGACACCACGGAGCGCGTCCGGCGTGTGAAGCAGACGGCCCTGCGGCTGATCCAAAAGCGGGAGCGGACGGCGCTGCGGCGGCTGGGAACGCTGTGTACCGCGCTGGCTCTGGGTCTGACCGGCGCGCTGGCTCATTTCATCGGCGGGGCACCCGGCGCCGCCGTCCAGGGGGCCTACGGCGCGACGCTGCTGGCGGACAGCGCAGGCGGCTATGTGCTGGTGGGTGTGGCGTCCTTTACGGCCGCCGCTGTCCTGACGGTGGTCTGTATGCGCCTGCATGAGCGAGAGAAACGAGAAAAGAACAACAAGACAGACAAGGAGGGAAACGCATCATGAAAAAAACGATCACCCTGTTATTGACGCTGGGCCTGCTGCTGGGTCTGCTGCCCGTGGAGGCCGCGGCCTTTGCGGGGGACATTTACCGGGCGGGCGATGTAAAGCAGGTCAAGATGGCGGACGGCTCCCTGTCCCTGCAAAACGGGTACGTCCATGTGACGCTGCATAAACTGCTTGAGACCTATTCCTATCTTACGGTGGTTCCCGCCGCGAAGCCTGACGAGGATTTTTTGTGGAACAGCCAGACGCCGCGCTGCAATTACACTACCTATAATCAAGGCGTACCGACCACCGAGGGCGTGGTGACGGAACTGAAAAGCATGACCTTTGTTTCAGAAACGCCAAATGGAAAAACGAACGCTATCAAGGCGGAGTATGACCTGCTGTCGTCCCACAGTCATGTCGCCGCACAGGTGACAGTCTACTACGAGATCGTGCAGCTCAAGGAGATCGGGCCTACGGCGAAGGACGACACTTGGGGCGTGCTGACGACCGTCGGCAGCATCCGCGTCGAAGAAAATGATCAAGTTGCTATGGGTGATCCAAGGTTTACGTGGGGCTATAACCTCAATGCCTTTACCTCCATGGGGCATCGGGCCATGCTGGAGGCTTCGGGCGGCCCCGCCATCAAAATCAGCCGCACCACGGTGCCGTATGTGTCAGATGGAACGACTCCCACGATCACCACGGAAAGTTCCACCATCACCGCGCCCGTGGAGAATCTGGATACAAAGACTGTTCCCAAGGGTTATTCCTGGTCGGGCGATAAGGACGGCGTTTACATCACCGAGGTCTATACGGACGGCTACAACTGGGCCAATCCCTTTGTGGGACTGTCGCAATACTATAAAAACGGCACCATCAAGGCCTATCTGCCGAAATGGGTCAGCGTAACGCCGGCCAGCCGCCCCGGCGACACCCGGGTGGAGTGCGGGAATGATGTCGGTTTTTATTTCGATAATGAAAATGGCAACGCAAATTCCCTGCGTTTCCTTTGGGGCTTCCGCAGCCTGACGAAGCTGACGCAGCCCATCCCCAGTGAACCGGACAAGGTCGATCCCGCCATCTACGCCAAGCGGCTGGCCGTTTTCCCCAACGGCGGCGTGACGGTGGAGCATGTGGCGGACGATGCGGCGCTCTCGGCGCTGAAGCGGCAGTACAAGAAGGACCCCGTCGCCCTCATCAACGGCGATTACAAGAGTACAGACGGCACCTCCTTTGAGTTCACCGGCGGGGCGGCGCTGCTCTCGCCCTCCGTCACGGCGACGTGGGGCAGCGGCGGCAAGCTCATTATCCACAAGAACGGAACCGTGGAGCAAAGCGGCGTGAGCCTGAGCGCGCCTACTTTCAAGTTCTATCAGCCGACAAGCGGCGCGGATGGTGCGCTGGGGATCTCCCTCACAAAAAAGGGCTTTGCATTTGACATTGACCCGGCCAAAAACGCCGCCATCGTCTATGTAGACATCCCCTACGCCACGGTAAAGCTGGAAGAGGCGACTGCCGACGCGGCGGGGAACCTTGTGTTCAGCGGTAATATCGGCTTTCAGACCATTTTCGATGGCGCAAAGTTTACGATGGAAAAGCTGGGCTACGGCTTGAAGGGGAATGAATTCAAGGTCAACGGCGTAAAGGCCACGGGCGAATTCAGCACCGAAAAAATGCTGTCGCTGGAGCTTGCCAATGTCGAGGGCGAGGTCAACACCTTCAAGGGTGAGGAGCGCTACGCCTTTGAACTGGAGCTGAACGTCTTTGACCTCTTTGAGACCGAGGCGAAGCTGGCGCTGGAGCGGGCCAATGACGGCTCGCTGATCCCCGACGAGCTGTGGTTCTTCGTCAAAGCCGAGCCGGGCATCCTCCTGATCCCGCCGGTGCCTGTGGGCCGGCTCACCGGCGGCGGCGCGGGCTTCAAGGATCTGGCCGCTACGGTAAAGGGCAACTATTTCGCCATTCCGCCCATCAAGCTGCGGGGCGCGGTGTCGGGCGCCTATCTGCAGCTTGTCGAGGGCCGGGCCGACGTGGTGCTCGGCCCCAGCGAGATCTCCCTCAAGGCAAGCGACGTGGGCATAGTGGGATTTGGCAAGTACGGACAGTTTGTTGACAGCTTCGGCTATGCCCTCAAACTTACCGGACAGGAGCGGAAGTATAAAGGCACACCCTACCAGGGCGTCTACCTCGTCGGCTCGGAGGAACTGACGATCAATCTGCCGAGCAAAAACCTCGACGTGTTCGCTTTGGAGTCCTCCCTTAAATTGGGTGCTTTCGGCGGCGTGAACAACGCGAAGGATCGAGTGTATCTCGGCATCGGCGCCAACGGCACGGTAAACGGCAGAGTACAGATCCCGAAGGGCTTCCCCTTTGCCGGAACAAAATTCGGCAGCGCGGACATCCAACTGATCGTCGGCGGCCAGACGGAAATCCCGATCAGAAACGTCAGCGTCAGCGAGGGTATGAAGCAGGCGCTTAATAACATCGACGCCTACCTCGGCGCGATGGCTCAGACGCAGAATCCCTTGTTCGGCGTGCGCGTGTGGGTGCTCGTTCCGAAGGTCCTCCAAACCAACTTCCGCTACAAGGAGGGCTGGGGCATCGAGGGGACGTTTATCACAAAACTCCCGGAATGGGACTGGAGCAGTAAGGGCGTTGAGCCGGTGGTGCAGGCCGTCTCTCTGGAGGACGGGGAGGAGTTTGCTGTCATGCTGGCTGCAGATCCGCCTGATGCGGAGCCCCGCGGCGGTGGAAACGTTCAGACGATCACGGTAGACGCCGGTGCGGACGAAACGCCGTATATCCTGCTGGCCTTTGACAGCAGCGTGAGCGAGGAGGATATCAAACAAGCTCTGATTGTTACGAAAAAAGATGAGACCGACCACATCGACATCAACTGGGTGGGTGAGGACGGTCAAACCGATCCCACCGCGGAGATCTATGCAGGCATCGACCTTATCAAGAATAATAAGGATGGGGAGGAATACCGCGTAGCACTCCTGCGGCTGAAGGATGGCGGGACTTATGTGGTCAATACGGGTGATCTTGAACCTCGGAAGAACCAAACAGCCACCGTTACACCGTTTGAAAAGCTGGATTTGAGTTTGAGCGGCAATCAGGTGTCCGGCGAGGTCAAATACGCCGAAAAGGGTACAAAGTATGTGCTGCGCACCTATTTTGTTGAGAAAGAGGGCGGTGCGGACTACCTGATCGATGAGCAGATCAATGTGAACCCCGACAGCATTTCCGTCGATATTCCCGACAGAGGTACGCACGCGCCCAGCGGCGAGTACTACGTCACTTCGTTCCTGATGACGGAAAAGACCACCACGGTCGCCGATGAGAACGGAGAGAGCGAAAATGTGACCGCTCTTATGGCCATCGACAGCCAGACGCTCGGAACCGTTTCGTACATCAATAGCAACGAGCCTGCCGCTCCGACAAACGTTACGCTGACCTTTGTCGGCAACGAGGTGATGCACGCCGAATGGCAGCCCGTGGACGGCGTCGACGGCTACCGTGTGACGATCTATCAGGAAAAGGACGGCAAGTGGCAGGACACCGGCTTTGGCTATAACCTTGACGAGAACACCACCTCCATCAACATGGCGCTGACCGTGGGCGGCGAGGAAACGGAAAATTCCAAAAACCTGTCCGCCAACGAGACCTACATGGTCGGCGTGAGCGCCTACAAAGAGGAGCCGTACTTCACGGAGAGCGCGGGGACGGGTTCTACAGAGAGCACGGAGACCGGCTCCATGGAAGGCGAGGAGACAAGCGCCGCAGAGAGTACAGCGGGCAGTACCGCCGGGAGCGGGGGAACCGGCACCCAAAAGGCGCTCACCGCGAAGTATTACAGCACGGAGAAACTGTCCTCCGACGTATTCCTACCGAAGTACCAGGAATTGACTATGACGCTCAACGTGAACGGCACCCCCGTCAGCGCGGATGAGAACGGCGTGTACCACGCCTATGTGGGCAAAAATCCCGGCACGCTCACGGTGACAGCAGACGGCGCAAACAGCATCACCGTCACGCGGATGGACATGACCACCGGCGGCGAGATCGCAGCGAACGCCGATGGCACAGGGTATCAAATCCCCGATTTCACCGGCAGTCTGATGCTCAAGATCGACGGCACGAAGGGGCAGGACGTAACCAGTGTGTTCCTGCTGGTGAGCCGCGACGAGACGCCTCCCATGCTGACCCTCTCCGACCCGATCTTCTTTGCCGATCAGGACACCGGCGCATACACCATTACCGGCATGGCGGATGCAGGCAGCGAGATCCTCTATGGGGAAAATGGGCGCACACAGGCTGCGGGCGACGGCAGTTTTGCCATTCACGATAAATTGGAGGACGAAAGAGAAACCAACGCCTCCCTGTATCTCCGGGCGAAGGACAGCGCGGGCAATGAATCCGCGCAGCAGCTGGCGCTGATCACCCGGCAGACCCGGTATGCCGTCACTGTGAACGGCAGCTATGCGGATGTCTCCGGCGCGGGCAGCTATGCGGCAGGCAACGTTGTCACCGTCCGCGCAGGCAGCCGCAGCGGTTACACCTTCGATGGCTGGACCTCCGGCAGCAATGTTGTCTTTGATGATCCCAACGCCGCTGAAACGACCTTCACCATGCCGGACGGCAGCGTGACCGTCACGGCGAATTGGTCGAGGGACGGCGGATCGTCCTCGTCTGGCCGGGATGACTCCGATCCCCGCTATGCCGTCGGAATTCCGGATAAGACGGAAAACGGCAGCGTGAGCGTCAGCCCGAAGAACGCCAGCCAGGGCGACCGTGTGACCGTCACGGTGAAGCCGGACGCAGGCTACGAGCTGGACAGCCTCAAGGTGTTTGACAAAAACGGCAAGGAGCTTGAACTGACCGATAAGGGCGATGGCAGATTCACCTTCATCATGCCCGCCGGGAAGGTGGAGGTCAAGGCTGTTTTCACAGAGGAAGTGAAGATCAGCCCCTTCCGGGATGTTCCCACCGATGCGTATTACTACGAAGCCGTGAAATGGGCGCAGAAGAAGGGCATCACCGGCGGCATCGGCGACGGCCTGTTTGGCCCTAATCAGCCCTGCACCCGGGCCCAGATCGTTACCTTCCTGTGGCGGGCGGCGGGGTCTCCTGTGGTGAATTACGCCATGGATCTGACGGACGTTCCCGGTGACGCTTACTATGCGGAGGCCGTCCGCTGGGCGCTGAGTCAGGGCATCACCACCGGCACGGCTGACGGCAGATTCAGCCCCAATGCTCCCTGCACCCGTGCACAGGCAGTGACCTTCCTGTTCCGGGCGTCCAAGGCGTCCGCCGACGGCGCGCCTGCCTTCAGCGATGTGGCCGCCGATGCCTACTACGCCGAGGCGGTGAAGTGGGCCACGGACAACGGCATCACCAACGGCACCACCGACACCACCTTCAGCCCCGGCAGCGGCTGCACGAGAGCGCAGATCGTGACGTTCCTGTGGCGGCTGTACGCGGAGAAGTAATCGCAATATATGTAAAGTGGACTCCCTTGACTGCAAAAAGCAGCCAAGGGAGTCCCTTTCAACCTATTGCCTAATACACGATCCGAAAGTAATCCAAATATGCTTTACTGGAGTGCTTTGCGCGTCAGTCATCCAACTCCGACTCATGCTTGAGGATCGCGCCGGTGGCGGCGTTGATCTCGTAGTCATATTCCATATTGCCGGATTTGAACTCGACCTCGTAGACGAGTATTCCATCTTCATCGTCCAGTTCGATATCCATGTCATACGCCTTGCTTTCACTCACGCCCGCATGGTTCAGGGCAATAGATTTTGCCTTGGCGTAGCCAATGTCCTGCGCTGTTCCGGACGGATCGGGCTTCTGATCAGAGGGCTTCGTTGTCTCATTTGGCGTGGAAGCAGTGGTCAGCAAGTCCTTCTGTCCGCTGAGCACTTTCCCCGTGTAAGCGTCCACCAGATACTCGAACTCGCCCCATGCCGTGTGCAGCTCCACCTCGTAGTGGGCGGGAAATTCGTCCAGTTCGGAATCAACCTCCGCTGTGACGGAGTCCAGCGCCGTCGTTCCGGCATGCTCCTCCGCAGCGGTACGGGCTGCATCCATACCGATCGGCATGGCAGGCGCGCCCGCTTCCGCGAGATCCTTCAGTTCCTCCACCGAGAGCTTTGCCAGTTCGTCAAACTTGAGTGCGGAGTTGAGCGCCAGCACGTGGTTCACCAGCGCCGCTTTTCCGGTGGAAATGTTGTTTTCCCGGGCCTGCTGTTCCCGCCCCGCGTCCTGCGTGAGCGTCTGCGTCAGGACGGAGGCCTTTGCTTCGCTGGTCTGCAGTACGCCGTCCACGGTACTGGTCAACTCACGCTGGAGCTTTTCCGCACGGGCGGTATCCTTGTCCTCCACCGAGATCATGATGGCGGAGGAAATGCTGTCGAGATAGCCGTTGCGCACGAGACTTCCCACGATGGCATTTACCGCCACATCCAGCTTCGCGCCCTTGAGGTCAGCTCCATTGCTCATATCCGCAAGGATGGCTTTTGCATCCTCGTTGAGCGGCGTACAGGAAAGCACCTTTTCGCTCCGGTTCACCTTCAGCTCAATGCTGGGGTTCACATCCAGCGACACCACGGACGCCACCGCGTTCGCTCGCTGGTAGAACACGCCTCCGCCGCCAAGCAGCATTACAGCAAGGCAGGCGGCAATGAGCGATGTCCATTTTCTATTTGCCGTTTTCTTTGTTGTCATGGGAATTACCGTTCCTTTCCGCTCTTCACAGCGGGAGAGAACGCCGTTCACATCATCCGGCGCGGTCTTTTCAAGTGCCGCAGCCAGCCTCTGCTCCATTTTTTCATTGGTCATCGGGCGTCATCTCCTTCCAGAAAGCTGCGCATCTTTTTCAATGCTCTGTGATATTTCGACAGGACGGTGGGAAGCGGCAGCTCAAGAAGCGCCGCGATCTCCCTGTGCTTCAGACCCGTAACGGCGTGGAGCAGCACGATGCGCCGCTCCTCCTCGCCGAGCACAGCCAACGCGCCTTGCAGCAGTGCACGCTCGTCGGCGTCCAAACCGCACTCCCGCGCGGGAATGGCGTCCCATTCCTCCTCACTGAGGGCGGCATGGCGTTCCTCCCGCCGCAGGCGCATCAGGCAGAGATTTCGGCACACGGCCAGCAGCCAGCCCATGGGTGATCCGATGAGTCGGTACTGTTCCGCGCGGTCCCACACCTGCACATAGACGTCCTGCGTCAGGTCCTGCGCGTCCTGCGCGTTTTTGAGGTAGGACAGCGCTAAGCCGTACACCGCCGATCTCGTGCGCTGATACAGCTCCGCCAGCGCTTCGCGCTCCCCGCCGGCAATGTGGATCAGCAACTGCTGCAGCTCGTGCCGATCCTCTGCCGGAGCATATTCGGTTGTCATCAGCATACTGAGCATAGGTTTCCATCTCCTGTCATCCGTGTAATGCACGGAAAGGACGGTTTATTGTATGGGATTTTTATTTTTTTGTGATTCTGTTTCGTTCGCCTCATCGAGCTGAAACAGCCTGTGATCCTCCGTCAGCACCTTCATCAGGCGCTCCGCCTGCGGGATAGAGGATTTGTCGGTCAAGAATATTCTTGAAGAAGGGCTCAGTAAGCGGACACCCGCTGCCTGATACAGCTCTCACATATGAGAAATATAAAAATCCGGAATGGGAACTGCTGCTTATTGGGCGGCCGTGTTCTCCGCCATCAGCCTGCGGCGGTCACGCTCCAGATAGATCAAATGGATCAGGAAGGTCAGGAGCCAACTGACCGGATAGGACCAGTACATACTCTCCACGGTGCCCACCGCTTCAAACACGGTGTACCGCCAGACCACCCGCAGCAGACACGCGCCGATGAGGGTGGTGACGGTGGGATTCATGGAGTGGCCCAGACCCCGGAGGGTGCCGCAGGCCGTTTCCATCAGGCCGCCGACCCACTGGAACCGGCTGAGGGCCAGAACCCGGACCACACCGGCGGCGATGACCGCGTCGTAGGCCGGATCGGTGGACTGAACGTACAGCCCCAGCAGGGGCGCCTGAAAGATCTGGGCCAGTGTGCACAGCACAATGCCCAGCCCTGTTGTTAGGGCCAGATTGATCCGAAAGACCCGCACGGCCCGGCGGGGATCGGAGGCCCCGATGCTCTGGCCGGTGAAGGTGATGGCGGACTGGTAGAAGGTGTTCAGCGCGGTGTGGATGAAGTTCTCAATGCCAGAGGCGGCGGAGCTGCCCGCCATGACCACGGAGCCGAAGGAGTTGATGGCGGATTGGATCATCACGTTTGAGGCGGAGAAGAGAACGCCCTGCAGCCCGGCGGAGAAGCCCAGCCGCAGCATCTGGCCCGTCCGGTCCGGATACAGCCGGATCTTCCGCAGATCCAGACGGAACGGCCCCCGGAAGGTACACAGGCGGACCGTCACCAGCACCGCGGAGAGGAGCTGAGAGACGGAGGTGGCAATGGCCACGCCGGCCACATCCAGAGGGATGACCACCACTAACAGCAGATTCAGCGCGACGTTCAGCGCGCCGGAGACGATCATGAACAGCAGGGGGTAAAAGGTGTCGCCCACCGCCCGCAGCAGGGCGCTGCCGAAGTTGTAGACCACCAGAGCAGGGACGCCTAAGAAGTAGATCCGCAGATACAGCACCGACAGGGGCAGAACGTCCTCCGGGGCGTCCGCCCAGCGCAGCAGGGGGGTGGAGAGCAGAAGCCCGCACACGCAGGCCAGCAGTCCGAGAATAACGCTTAGCAAGGCGGCGCAGTGTACCGTCCGGAACAGACCCTTGTCATCTTGGGCGCCGAAGTCCCGGGCGGCCATGTAGTTCGCGCCGATGGAGACACCGTTGAACAGCGTGATGATGAGAAAAATAATAGAGGTAGTGGAACCGACGGCCGCCAGAGAAGCGTGGCCCGCATAGCGGCCCACGATGATGGAATCCGCCGTGTTGTACGCCAGCTGCAAGATCCCCGTCAGCATCAGCGGAATGGAAAAGCGAAGAATAGCGGGAAGCAGAGGCGCTTCCCGGGAATACCCAGTTTGTTTCAACATGTTTCCTCCCATTCGATCCGGCGGATGCCGAAGCTCCGCCAGCTAAAGATGAGTATTGCAGAAAGGTCGGAGCTTGTCAATAGCCGGGGAAAGAGGGGGAAGCGCCGCAGAAATGGCCGTATCGGCAGATGAACGCCGTATTGACAGGAACGGGCGCGGCCCCTATAATTGTCCGTGAGAGAAATACAACCGGAAAATCGGAAGTTTGTGAAGGAGGTCCTATGAGACTGATTCGTGCAAAAAATTATGATGACATGAGCCTGAAGGCGGCGAACATCATCGCCGCGCAGGTGTCCCTGAACCCCAAGAGCGTGCTGGGCCTTGCCACCGGCTCCACCCCCATCGGCACCTACCGCCATTTGGTTGAGTGGTATCAGAAGGGCGAGCTGGATTTCGGGAAGGCGGTTTCCATCAACCTGGACGAATACTGCGGCCTGTCCGGGGACCATCCCCAGAGCTACCGCCGCTTCATGCGGGAGAATCTCTTCGACCATATCAATATCCCGGCGGACAGAAGCTTCCTGCCGGACGGCACCCAGACCGACAGCGCTTTAGAGTGCGCCCAGTATGACCGGATCATCGAGGAGCATAACGGCATCGATCTTCAGCTGCTGGGTATCGGCCGCAACGCCCACATCGGCTTCAACGAACCGGATAGCTGTTTTGCCTGCGGCACCCATCAGGTGACCCTGACGGAGAGCACCATCGCCGCCAACACCCGCTTCTTTGAAAATGAGGCGCAGGTGCCCCGGCAGGCGTACTCCATGGGTATGCAGGCCATTATGCAGGCCAAGCGGGTCTTGCTGATCGCCAGCGGCGCGGACAAGGTGGAGGCTATCCGGAACAGCTTCTTCGGCCCCGTGACGCCTCAGGTCCCGGCGTCGATCCTGCAGCTCCACCGGGATGTCATCGTCATCGCCGACGAGGCGGCTCTGGCGGACTGCCCGGCAGAGGCGTAAGTGAACCGCTGCCCGTTAAGAGGGCGGTAAACATATAGAGCTTCCCGGCCGGCAGTCACAAACTGCCGGCCGTTTTTTCGTGCGGACGCTGTTGCGCACAGGCGTGAGCCGTGGGAAACACCGCACCGCCGGCGGTGGATGCCTTGCGCACCGCTGCTTGCACCTGCGGATAGATCACCATATTCTAGATGCAAAACGGTGAACTGACCGTTGAATTTTTCTTTGTTTTCCCCATATGAGTATGGTAAAATACAAGGGAAACAGAACGCACGAGTGGACCCTTTCTCTAAAAGGAGCGAATGATGGCAGGACTGACCAATATTAAAAATCAAGCGCTGACGGAGCGCATTGAGGACCATCTTTTCCAGTATATTCTGGATGAACGTCTGGCGGTGGGCGCAAAGCTGCCCAATGAATATGAGCTGGCGGACCGGTTCGGCGTCAGCCGGGGAACGATCCGGGAAGCGGTGAAGCTGCTGGTATCCCGTGGAGTTTTGCGGGTCAAGCACGGCTCCGGTACCTATGTGGCATCGCTGATGCCGCTGAAAGCCGATCCGCTGGGCTTGGATGCCATTGAGGACCGGATCCAGCTGGCGCTGGACCTGACGGACGTGCGGCTGATGCTGGAGCCGGCGATCGCGGAGCTGGCTGCCCGGAACCGCACAGAGGAGGAGGCCCAACGGCTGACGGAGTACTGCGACGCTGTGCGGAGAAGGATTCAGGCGGGAGAGGATTACCT
>OIXG01001841.1_pt1 | contig 18412 bp, 18 predicted proteins | sample 1587731 | NCBI WGS metagenome assembly OIXG01 (sample SAMEA3888908, study PRJEB22519) | human gut metagenome | biome: human gut; feature: human-associated habitat; material: faeces | place: Denmark | collected 2010
AGTCGGGGCTTTGTGCGTAAAAAACAGAAGGTGTGCATTTTGACACACCTTCTTTTATATCATACATAATAATTCCCTCAACTTATCTCAAACGGTCGTATGCTTTAACCAATACCTCATCCTTACCAATGGCGCGGATGGCAAGCCAATTCAAAATGATGGCAACCAACGGCAGACACACAGTCCATGAAGGAGAAAATGTCATAGACTCTTCTTTCAACATAAAAATAAAAGTGACCAATGTGGCATAATACCCGATCAACAAAATGGTACTGAAAATAGTCAGACGGATTTGCAACATGCGTTTTTTGAACAAGAAGATAGTGCCGAAAGCAAGAACCGCAACAACCAGCAAAATCACAAACAAGGCCCATGGAGCATAATCTTTAGTACCATCCGCCATAGTAAGACACAGATTTGTTAAAGCGGAAACACTATAATCACTTCCTATGTATGAGCCTACGGGACTACACAGGCAAATAATAATCAAAATGGTAACAACAAGTAAATAAACAGATTGAATGCGTTGTATCATAGTCTCTTTAATTTTAATCATACAACCCGTCATTCTAAACGCAGTGAAAAACCTGAAAACACAAAGTGAATGGTTATCAGATTCCTCACTGCGTTCAGCATAACAGGGCTAATATAATGTGAGGTGCATCAAAATGTACCACAGATTACTCAGATTGATACAGTTTCCACACGAAACGACTCATGTTTCAAAATAGAACGATCTGTGTAACCTGCGGTAAAGACCTTTTGCACAGCCCCAAATGAAAAATCACTGTAGTTTCTCTTTTTCTTTAGCAGGATTACGGAAATAAACCTTGCCTTCTTCATATTCCTGAGCAGCGATCAATGTCGGTTTCGGAAGCTTTTCGTAATAACGTGAGATTTCGATCTGCTCTCTATTTTCAAAGACTTCTTCCAGGTTATCGTTGTATGAGGCAAACTCCTGCAATTTCTTTGAAAGATCATTCTTCATCTCAACACTAATCTGGTTGGCACGTTTGCCAATGATAGCAACAGTTTCATAAATGTTACCTGTGTCTGCACATAAATCCATCATGTCACGGGTAACAGTATTACTTGGAGCGTTTGTCTTTTTGTAATCCATAATTTCTTATTTAGTTTTATTCATTAAATTCTTTTACGTACTTATTGGCATCCTTGTAGATGCTCTCCACTTCTTTAGTATACTTGCTGTCGGGAAACTCGTTCTTGAAAGAATAATATTCATCTATCGTTTCACGCATACGCTCTTCTTTCTTTTCCTCCACGCTCGCTTTCGCCATATCATATTTGGCACGCAAGACCAGGATAGAAAGATCTTCGCGCATCTTGGTATAGGGATAGTCTTTCAAAGCATTCTGGGCGGTAACGATGCAAGACAAATAGTTGTTACCGGTAGTGCTATAAGTACTGTTTCCTGTATAAGAGCCCAAATCATAATACAATTTCGCAGCCAGATAGTCTTTCATCACCAGCTTGTCCTGCAAATCAAAAATCATTTGCTGTGCATCCTGCCGACGGCTACTGGTAGGGAAATATTCCATAAACATCTGCAACTCCTGAATAGCCTTATAGGTGCTCGACTGGTCCAAACGAGGTTCCGGAGTATCCAGGAACAATGCTTTTCCTGAAAAATATCTGGCCTGTTCCGTATAGACCCCACGCGGATAAGTATTATAATAAGTGGTGAAATAATGCGAAGCTGTGATGAAGTCACCCTGATTATAGTAGGTCATACCCAACATATAAAGTGATTCCTCAGCCTTATCCGTTCCCTTCATGATGGTAATCAATTCCTCCAGAATGGTGGCCGCCTTAGTATTCTGCCCTTTGCCAAAGTAACTTTTGGCCGCTTCGTACTTGTATTCGTAGTCCGTGCTTTTTAAAACTTTGTTATACTCTCCACAAGACGTTAGAACCGTACCGGAGACAAGAGCTATAATGATATATTTTTTCATCTTATTCAAATAATTGCGCAAATTTACGCCTTTCCACCGAATAATGCAATATTTCCATGTTTTTAAATGCTAAAAAGTCGACAAGAGTCTATTTTTTAGAGATGAATAGATAATATCTAAGGAAATAACTGTATTTTTACATCTCATTAAACCAAACATGCTATTATGAATTTTGAATTGATTTCCGAATACCAACCCACCGGCGACCAACCGGAAGCTATCGCCCAGCTGACCGAAGGGGTGCTGGAAGGAGTCCCCGCACAAACTTTATTGGGGGTCACCGGGTCCGGCAAGACTTTCACGATTGCAAATGTAATTAAAAACATCAATAAGCCCACCTTGATATTAAGCCATAACAAAACATTGGCAGCCCAGTTATACGGAGAGTTCAAGAGTTTCTTTCCCAATAATGCTGTGGAATACTATGTATCTTATTATGACTATTACCAGCCGGAAGCATACTTGCCGTCCAGCGACACCTATATAGAAAAGGATCTGGCCATTAATGAAGAGATTGACAAATTGCGGCTGGCTGCCACCTCTGCCCTGCTGTCGGGACGGAAGGACGTGGTGGTGGTGTCTTCCGTGTCCTGCATCTACGGTATGGGGAACCCGTCGGATTTCTATAATAACGTAATCGAGATAAAAAAAGGCAAACTGCTGGACAGAAATGTATTTTTACGCCGCTTGGTGGACAGCCTGTATGTGCGTAACGACATAGAACTGAATCGCGGAAACTTCCGCGTAAAAGGTGACACGGTAGACATTTACCTGGCATATAGCGACAATCTCCTCCGGGTTATGTTTTGGGACGATGAAATTGATGCCATTGAAGAGATAGACCCTATTTCGGGAATCCGTCTGGCAACTTTTGATGAATACAAAATTTATCCGGCCAATCTTTTTATGACCACCAAAGAGAGCCAGTTGAGAGCTATTCATCAGATTGAGGACGACTTGACGAAAGAGGTGGCCAAATTCGAGGAGGAAGGAAAAATGTATGAGGCGAAACGACTCTATGAGCGCGTGACATACGATATGGAGATGATTCGCGAACTGGGGCATTGTTCGGGCATAGAAAATTATTCCCGCTACTTTGACGGGCGTAATGCAGGTACCCGTCCTTACTGTCTGCTGGACTTCTTTCCGGATGATTTCCTGATTGTAATAGACGAAAGCCATGTCAGCGTACCGCAAATACGTGCCATGTATGGTGGTGACCGGGCCAGAAAAACCAATTTGGTGGAATATGGTTTCCGGATGGAGTCGGCTTTTGACAACCGTCCTCTAAAATTTGAAGAGTTCAAGGAACTGGCCAAACAAGTGATTTATGTCAGTGCCACACCTGCCGATTATGAATTGGTGGAAAGTGAAGGCATTATCGTTGAACAGGTTATCCGTCCTACCGGATTGCTGGACCCGGTAATTGAAGTACGCCCCAGTCTGAATCAGATTGACGACCTGATGGAAGAGATACAGCAACGTATCGAGAAAGAAGAACGTGTACTGGTGACCACGCTTACCAAACGCATGGCAGAAGAATTGACCGAATATCTGCTGCGCAATGACATCCGCTGCAACTACATCCACAGCGATGTGGACACTTTAGAACGCGTCAAGATTATGGATGAATTACGTCAGGGCGTTTATGATGTACTGGTGGGTGTGAATTTGCTTCGTGAAGGTCTGGACTTGCCTGAAGTGTCTTTGGTCGCCATTCTGGATGCAGACAAAGAAGGGTTCCTCCGCTCCCACCGTTCGCTGACCCAGACAGCAGGACGCGCCGCCCGCAATATCAATGGAAAAGTAATCATGTATGCAGACCGCATGACGGACAGCATGAAAAAAACGATAGACGAAACCAACCGCCGTCGTGAAAAACAGCTGGCATATAACGAAGAACATGGAATCACCCCCAAACAGATACAGCGTGCGCGGAATGCTGCCTTGTTGGGCAACAACAGCAACGAAGTTGCCGGAACCACTCAAGGTCCCAAGGCATACATCGAGCCATCTTCCGATACAACGGCTGCCGACCCGATTGTTCAGTATATGACCAAGCCACAGATGGAGAAAACGATAGAACGTACCCGGAAACTGATGCAGGAAGCTGCCAAGAAGCTGGAATTTATAGAAGCTGCACAATACAGGGATGAGCTGCTGAAACTGGAAGATATGATGAAAGAGAGATGGGGATAGGCTTGTCTCCTTGGCGGAAGAAGGCGCACTGCCTGTCGAGGAAAAGCCTGTTACCCGAAGAAATATCACGGATATGCCGGTGAGTTCCGGAATAAAGGCAGGGATGGAAAAGGAAAAGACAAGAAGGACAAACAGCAAAAAAGCAGGGAGTGTCCCCCTGCTTTTTTCAGAACCGTACCATTAATTCCATCACAAACTTGTCTTGTTCGGACTCTTTTGCCAAAGATAGTTTATCATAGAAATATTTCTCGTAATTAAGACGCAAATCCGCTTGAAAAGCCTTTCCAAAGCTTAATGTCACACCTCCAGTCACACGCTGGCGGGAATAATCGGTAATGTAAAGCTTACCATCTTCATCCGCATTACCGTTACTATGATCTCCCATACTGTCATAACGTCCTAGAAATGAAATTTTCCGGAACAGGCCTTTCTTGATAAACAAGTCGTAATTGACAAAGGCGTTGAAAGCATGTACATCATCAAATGAGTTTTTCGCATAAGTTTTATAAAGGTATTCGGCTTCTATATGCCAATTATCAAACTCGTAGTAAGTACCGATATCATACATATAAATGCTGATTTTATCGGGATGTATTTTCTGGGTACTCAAAGTCAAGTTATAATTTTTCCACGGCATCAATTGAAGCTTAACAGAATAATTCAACGTGTTGTGCCACTCTTTCTGATTGGTGAGTCCGGAGCCGTTGAACAGTCCGCCTTCCAGCTTCAACGGCAGTCCCTTCTTTAAAGAGAAAGCTCCGGTAGCACCCACATCACGCACATTCCCCACCTGTTTGGCTATGAACGAACGATTGGCAAAATATTGTTGGTGGGGAGATCGATGAGCGTCTATGGTGAAAGGCACACGCATCTGTCCTAGTGTGACATTCCATGTATCATTGGGGACAAAGCGGGCATATGCATCCAGCATCTTGATGCTTCCCTCATCGGACAAGTCTATTTCAGCTTTATAAGCAATTACCGGAAGAACCTTCCCGTCCAGACTGACACGGGCGTTACGTACCTGAAACCGTTGCATTCCGTTAGTGGTTTGAAGTTCATATTTACCGCGGATCGTTCCATGTACTTCCGGCAGATATTCTTTAGGAATAGTCAGCTGTGCGGAAGCAGTTGCAATACTCAGCATTGTAAAAGCAGACGCTACAAGTGTATTTCTCATTTTTATTAATGTGACTTTCTTTGTTTACGGCTGCAAAGATATAGGTTCGGTATATCTGTAATATTTCATCCATATTACAAATATGTTTCATTTGATATGGGGAAGACATTTTACAGCCACATTCCGTATTCTTCTCATCTGCTGTGAACGCAGTGAATATGGCCCCAAAAATATCGACGTACCGACAGAGTTATTCAATAATACGGGCAGTTTCCACCTTCTCCAGACGTGCACGGAGTTTTCCCATCATGGATTTACGTATCCGGAGCCTCATCAGGCAATCCATATCATATGATTGCTCCAAGATGGCAGGCTCGTCTTCTTTCACAATGCGCATGATATCATTCATAAAAGGATATTCAAAGGATACGGTGATTTCTTCATCCACTGTTCTTTCCACTATATCAGCAGCAGCTATTGCTTCGGCAGCGGCAGCCTTGTAAGCGACAATCAGTCCGCTGGTTCCCAATTTTATACCTCCAAAGTAACGGACCACTATAATAAGGATATCCGTCAGCTCATTGGAATTTATTTGCCCCAAAATAGGCTTTCCTGCGGTACCCGAAGGCTCTCCGTTATCATTTGCCCTGAAATCCTTCCTTTCATGCCCCAGCATATAAGCGTAACACACATGGCGGGCATCGTAATATTTCTTCTGATACGTGTCAAGATGCTGCTTTATTTCCTCTATGGTACGTACCGGAATGGCAATAGCTATAAATTTACTCCGTTTCTCCGTATATATGCCTTCGGCAATGTCTGTAATGGTTTTATAAGTATCTTCTTGTATCATGGGTTTCAGAAATCATAAATCTTTAATTATAACTCACAGAATCTGTCTGGCAATCCATGCACACGCCTCAGCATCAGCCAGCGCATGATGGTGATTCTCCAATTCAAAACCAAAAAAACCGGCCACCGTATGTAACTGGTGGTTTCTCAACCCTTTCAGCTTCCGGGAAGCCTGATAGGTACAATAAAAGTCATAATCAGGATAATCCATACAATAAGTACGGAACACGGCTTTCAAACACCCCTCATCAAAGGCTTTGTTATGCGCAACCAGCGGAAGCCCCTCTATTTTAGGGGCAACCTGCTTCCATACTTCCGAAAAAACAGGAGCATGGGCAGTATCTTCCTGTGTCAATCCATGAATACGGGTGTTCCAATACAAATAGTAATCCGGTTCGGGATGAACGAGGCTGTAGAACCGGTCGGCTATCTCACCATTTCTCACAATAACCACCCCTACACTACATATGCTGGTACGTTCATTATTTGCCGTCTCGAAGTCTATTGCTGCAAAATTATCCATACTTTTTTTCGTTACACAGACAAAGGTACGACAAAAAAGCGATATACAAAATTCTTTTTTCCGGTACAATTCCCTATCTTTGAAACCTCAGCAGCAAAATAGACCAATATCTATGACAATCAGCACTTGTGAAAGCTGAAAGATTAGACCATCTTTGCACTGTTTTTGTTTTTTAACTTAAACTAGATTTATAGTAAAATGAAAAAAATGAAATTCCCGACCCTGTTAATAGCAGCAGGGTTACTTTGTATCTCCGTTCACACAACGGCCCAACCTGGTCCCCGAAAAAAAGTGGGCGTTGTTCTCAGCGGCGGAGGAGCCAAAGGAATGGCACATATAGGTGCTTTGAAAGTTATAGAAGAAGCGGGTATCCCTATAGATTACGTGGTAGGGACCAGTATGGGCTCCATTATAGGCGGACTTTATTCCATCGGTTATACTCCCGAACAGATGGATAGCATGGTTCGCCGGCAGGATTGGTCCTTTCTGCTGAGTGACAAAATACCACGCAGCGAACAGAATATGGCGGAACGGGAGGCTTCCGAAAAATATGTATTTTCCCTGCCATTCGGTAAAAATGCCAAAACGCAAGCCGTAGGAGGATTGATAAAGGGACAGAACCTGGCAAACCTGTTCAGTGAGCTGACCGTAGGATATCATGATTCCATCGATTTCAACAAGTTACCTATTCCCTTCGCCTGTGTTTCCGAAAATATTGTAAATGGCAACGAGGTAAATTTTCACAAAGGTGTATTGGCTACGGCCATGCGGGCCAGTATGGCCATACCGGGAGTATTCACTCCGGTCCGGCTGGACAGTATGGTTCTAGTGGATGGAGGTGTGGTAAACAACTACCCTGTAAATGTAGCGCGTGCCATGGGGGCGGACATTATTATAGGAGTGGATGTTCAAAATGACTTGAAACCCGCCAACGAACTGAATAGCACCGGCAGTATCTTGGGGCAACTCATCAATTTAATGGGACTGGAACTTTATAAAAAGAATCTGAAAGAAACCGATACGTATATAAAGGTGGATGTGGAGGGGTATTCTGCCGCCAGTTTCACCCCCAGTGCGGTGGACACACTGATTCGTCGGGGAGAAGAAGCGGCATTGGCACAAAAAAACTCCTTGATAAAGCTGAAGCAGGAACTGGGGCTGGACAGTACCTATATGCCGAAACCCCTTCCCAGCTATCCGTACTCCCCCAACCGCAAAGTGTATATAAAAGAAATCACCTTTGACGGATTGGACGAAAAAGACAAACGGTGGCTGTTGAAGCGCTGTGATTTGAAAGAAGACTCCGAAATAAGCCTTCGCCGCATAGAAGAAGCAACAGCCATACTATGCTCCAATCTGGAATATTCCAGCGCCACTTACAATCTGCCCGAAGCCCCCGGCGGAGGTTATAACCTGCATTTTCTTTTAAGCAAGAAATATGAGAATAAGCTGAACGTAGGAATCCGTTTTGATTCGGAAGAAACAGCCAGTCTGCTCATTAATGTCACCAGCAATTTCCGGGGAAAAGTACCCACTACGCTGTCACTGACAGGACGATTGGGCAAACGTTATGCCGCCCGCATAGATTATGGATTCGAACCGGCTCCATTGAAGAACATCGGACTGGCATATATGTTCCAATACAATGATATAAACTTTTACCATCATGGAGATAAATCACATAACTCTACCTACCGCTATCATTTGGGAGAATTATCCTTTTCGGATGTTTGGTACAAAAACATACGCTTTGCCGTGGGGCTGAGGTATGAATTATATGACTACGACAAATTCCTATACCAGGAAGGGAACCAAGGTTTTGACGTAGGAACAGAACACTTCTTCAGCTATTTCGCACAAATGCATTACGAAACTTTCGACAAGGCATATTTCCCTACCAAAGGCATATCAGCACGAGCGTCCTATTCACTTTATACGGATAATTTCACCAAATATGACGACCACGCTCCTTTCTCTGCCATAAAAGGCTATTGCCAGGGAGTGATTCCCGTTACACGCAGATTCTCCATACTGCCTGCCATATACGGACGTTTTCTGATAGGGAAAGATATTCCTTACTCCAAACTCAATGCGATGGGGGGGGATGTGCAAGGACGTTTCCTGCAACAGCAACTACCATTTGTCGGGATAAACAATGTGGAATTAACAAAGAATGCGTTACTGATAGGAAGCATGAAATTCCGCCAACGGATGGGAAGTGTGCATTATCTGACGTTAACGGGCAATTATGCGCTGAGTGCAAGCAAGCTGAGGTACCTGTTGGAACAGGATACCATGTTCGGCTGTGGTATAGGCTACGGTTTGGATAGTATGTTCGGCCCCTTAGAGGCATCACTAAACTATGCAAACCGAGCCAATAAAGTGAGTATGTACGTCAATCTAGGATTTAAGTTTTGATTCCTCGTTGATAACCGCCATCATGCCTTCTATCTGAGCCAAGGCCATCATACGGCCATGAAACGAATAACCCGGGTTGTATCCTTTGCCGGCATCATCCAGCATCATGCGCCCATGATCCACACGCATCGGGACACCCGGACGTTCTTTTTCAAAAATACGGATCAACTCTATCACATGAGCACGCCCTCCCAAATGAGATGCTTCTATAAAATTCCCGTTGGGAAACGCATTGGTACTGCGCAAATGTACAAAATGAGTGCGGTGTGCAAACATACGTGCCAACAAAGGTACATTGTTATGCAATCCGGCGCTGAGCGAACCGGCACAGAATGTCAGCCCGTTATGCGGGTTATCAACCGCATGGAGAAGCCAGTTGATATCTTCCTCACCGGTCACAATACGCGGCAAGCCCAATACCTGGAAAGGGGGATCGTCCGGATGGATGCACATATTTATACCGTACTCATCACACACCGGCATGACAGCCTGCAAGAAATAACGTAAGTTTTCACGCAGGGCATCACGGTCTATCCCATCATACAAAGACAAAAGACGGCGGAATATGGTTACCGGATACCGGTCTCCCTCCTTTATATTACCATTTACAAATCCCTGCGTCTTGACTATAATGGTATCGACCAATTCGTTTTTCTCGGCTTCGGTTATAGTCTTATCCAATTCACGCACCTGTTGTAATTCCAAATCGGTATAGTCTTTCTCCGCCCCTTCACGCTGAAGAATCATACAGTCAAAATAGGCGAACCGGATCTTGTCAAAGTACAAAGAACTGGTTCCGTCCTCCCAAGGATGTTCCAAATCGGTACGTATCCAATCAATGACAGGCATGAAGTTATAGCATACGGTCTTGATACCCGCTTTACCTAGGTTGGCAAGGCTTACTTTGTAGTTTTCTATCAATTGATCCCGTTCAGGACCGGCATATTTGATAGCTTCACTTACCGGCAGGCTTTCTACCACCGACCAGCGCAATTGGTGAGATTCAATGTAATCTTTTAAACTTTTGATAGCTTCCAAAGCCCAGATTTCACCGTTAGGTACATCGTGAAGGGCGGTCACGATTCCTTCCACCCCGATTTGCCTAAGCATGGGAAGCGTTATCTTATCTTTCTTCCCAAACCATCTCCATGTCTTTTCCATTCGTATTATGTGTTTTAGTCTGTATGACAAAGTCTTTATTAATCTTCTTTGAGCCTTCTATTGATGTATAATCATGGCAGAACGTGCCGGTACCATAAGTTCATCACCTGAAACCTGTCCCAAGCCTTTCATGTTTATTTTACCATCCTTACAGATTACAGTGTATTTACCCGACGGAATGTCCAGCTTGACAGGCTCTGCACGGCTGTTCAAAGCCACGATGATATTTTTCCATGAGTCACCATTTGCATTGTCTTTCAAGATAAAGGCAACCACATTCGTATTTTCTACAGGTAAAAACTCCAATTGCCTACGTACCATATCGGCATCCCCCATACGAAAAGCGGGATGTGCTTTACGCATAGCTATTAAACCTTTCACATATTCGAACACATCTTTGTGTGCGGTCTTATTTTTCCAATCTATCGTATTAATACTGTCAGGACTATTATAAGAATTATGAACTCCTTTCTTGTCACGCATCATCTCATCCCCTGCAAATATAAACGGTACTCCTTGTGAAGTAAAGACAAATGTTTCCGCTAACTTCTGCAAAGCCGCCAGTTCCTCTACCGAAGCATCCGGCATGGTAGCTTTCAGACGGTCGGCAAGGCACATGTCATCGTGGCAACTTACATAACTTATCATCTGGGTAGGTTGTAAAGCCCAAGGTTTCTTACTATAATTCACAGAATCACTTATAACCTGCGGATGTTCGATGGCTCCCACAATTCCAAATTTGATACTCATTTCGTGTCCTGGCTCCCCTACTAGAAAAGCTCCTTTAGTATCATCATCCCAACCACCTCGCAATCCATCACGCATTTCATCTGAGAAAGCGGCGATACGGGGCATCTTTTCCACATTGGCTTTCATCGCCAGTCTGTCTGCCTCTAATTGAGGAGAACTGGCAGCCCATCCTTCACCATACATAAAAATAGACGGATCTATTTTATCAATAGCCGCACGTATCTCATTCATGGTTTCAATATCATGTATCCCCATCAAGTCAAAACGAAAGCCGTCTATGTGATATTCATTAATCCAATATAAAATAGATTCTATCATATATTTACGCATCATGGCGCGGTCGCTTGCCGTTTCATTTCCACATCCCGAACCATTTGCCCATTGCCCGTCCTTCGTCTGGCGATAGAAATAACCGGGAACCGTACGTTCGAAATTGCTTTCGTCTGTATTGAAGGTGTGATTATACACCACATCAAGCACCACTCTGATTCCCGCCTTATGTAAAGCTTGTACCATTTGTTTGAATTCCCTGATACGGACATCGGGTTTATAAGGATCTGTAGAATAAGAACCGTCAGGCACATTGTAATTTTGCGGATCATACCCCCAATTATATTGGGCCTTGTCCAGTTTTGTTTCATCCACCGAGGCATAATCATACGACGGCAATAAGTGCACGTGGGTAATTCCCAATTCTTTCAGATGGTCAATACCTGTCTTCTCGCCTGAAGAACTGGTAGTACCCTGCTCCGTCAAAGCCAGGAACTTGCCTTTATTTTGAATTCCGGAAACAGAATCCAAAGAGAAATCGCGATGATGCATCTCATAAACCGTAATATCAGCATAATTCTTCAAAGGAGGACGCACATCGTTCTCCCATCCTTCCGGATCTGTAGAACGAAGATCAAGCACAGCTGCCCGTTTACCATTTACCCCTACGGCTTTTGCCATAATTCCCGGAGTGTCTCCTAACCATTTCCCGTTTACCTTCACATTAAAGGTATAGAACTTACCCTTCAGGTCCTCTTTTATTGAAATATTCCAAGTACCATTCTCTCCCATCTCCATTGGAAAAGTATTAGAAGCTGAACCTTCATTACCCGATTCAAATAAAAGGACACGCACCTCTTCCGCTGTAGGAGCCCAAAGTGAAAACTTGGTTTCGGCAGGCGAGTACTCCATTTCAGTCAGCGCATCTTCACGGACAGGATATTCATCAAACGAATTATATTCTTTTTTCACAGACTGACAACTAATAGTAGTAGAAACAATTGATGCCCAAATAACATGTCTCACATTCATAATCTTATCTTTTTATTTTATCAGGATTCTTATTTATAAAATCTTTCCAGCCGGAATATTCTTTAGTCAATGTCGGTCTGCCCATTTGTAAATAATGACAATAAGCAGCCGCCAACCCATCTGTTGCATCCATAAAAGGCAGCATATCACTCTCCGGTATATGTAACATCCTTTTCAACATATCAGCGACCTGTTCCTTGCTGGCTTGCCCATTACCGGTTATCGCCATCTTTATCTTCAACGGCGCATATTCTGTTATAGGAATATCACGGCTCAAAGCAGCAGCCATAGCCACTCCCTGTGCCCTCCCTAATTTTAACATCGACTGCACATTTTTTCCAAAAAAAGGCGCCTCAATAGCTAACTCATCAGGTAAATAAGCTTCTATTATACCAACCACCCGTTCAAAAATACGGCGCAGTTTTAAATAATGGTCACCATATTTACGAAGATCAATGACCCCCATAGTCATTACCTGCGGTTTAGTACCTACTACTTTCAGCAGGCCATACCCCATTATGGTTGTTCCAGGATCTATACCCAGAATGATTTTCTCTTTTACCGGCTGAATCACTTAATCACCTCCATCAAAGTGGGAAAGCCAACCACCTTATCTTTAAATATCTTCATCATTTCCTCATTCAGATGCATCCCTTGCTGAGTATGCCAACGATGCAAGGCCGCTGTATCTTCCACCTCCCATTGCAATGAAAAACATTCTGAATCCTGCTCTTTGTGACTAAGGATGTGCGTAAGACGGGGATTTTGCAATATTCCCGTCTTTTCCACTTCGGGTATATAGCTTTCACTAAGCCAAATGACAAAATTACGCGCATCGTCAATGCCTGTTTGATAAGTTGTATTATAAATTAACATATCTATAGTCTTTAAATTAAAAAAGGCCTGCTTCGCAGACCTTCATTTTATCATTAAAAAAGTGGAGCATGCGAGACTCGAACTCGCCACCTTTAGACTGCCAGTCTAACGCTCTAGCCAGATGAGCTAATACCCCGAGAAATAATAACGATGCAAAGATACATAGAAAATCAATAATACAAAGCTTTTGGGAAAGTTTTTTTCTCATGTGAACAAAATTTTTATTTGTCACTTTTGCGCCAAAGAGTTACTTTTGCGTGAAATTGTTTCAACATAGTTTCAACATACATACACGATTATGGCAACATTCAAATATGAAATATTTAAAGATAGGAAAAGAATAGATGGCACTTACAACGTTAAGATAAGAGTCACACACAATAGGAAGCTTAAAAGGATTCCCACTTCCATATATGTTACGAAAGAAGATATAACCAAGGGGTTTAAAATCAAAAATCAGTCCATCTTAGATGAATTAAATAACATCATATCCATATATCGGAGCAAGTGCAACCTGTTGTCATTGCTCATAAACGATATGGATATAACAGAACTTGTGGAGCATATAACCAAAACTGATGAATCATCTCTAAAAATAGACTTCATTTCCTACGCCCGCAAATGGATAGATGAGAACAGAGAGAAGCATGGAATCAATGTGTATTCCTGCATGGTAAACTCTTTAACAAAATTCCTGGGACGGGAGAAATTGGATTTTAAGGAGATAAATTACAAATTCTTGAAATCGTATGAAGAACATCTCGGTCAAAGACGTGCACTCTCTTTATATATGGGAGCAATCAGGCATTTGCATAACGAAGCTAAAAAAGAATATAATGATGAAGAAGCAGGGGACATAAAGATACCATGGTCTCCATTTACCAAGTATTCTATACCTAATATAATATGTACCCGCGAAAGAGCTTTGGACGCAGATACTATCAGAGCCATATACAACCTGCCATATATACTCACTAAAGATAAAAAGGAGAAGGATTGCAGATTTAATTTTGCAAAGGATATGTTTATATTATCCTTTTGCTTGATGGGTATGAACTCGGCAGATTTGTTTCTTTGTGACACTATAAGCGAAAGCAAGGGAACGCTTACAATCACATACAACAGGGCAAAAACTGCAACAAGAAGGACTGATAAAGCAAAAATAAGCGTTAACATTCATCCCTTCATATTGCCCATATACGAAAAGTATAAGGACGTATCCGAAGAAAGAGTTTTTAGGTTATATAAAAAGTATTCCACTTATGGCAGACTCAATGTTGCCATAAATGTAGGTTTGAAACAGATAGGGAAAGTTCTTGGCATTGAAGATTTGGAATTTTACGCAGCCCGGCATTCTTTCGCTTCCATCGCACGAAACGATTTAAAAGTGGACAAAGGTACAGTAGGAGAAGCACTAAATCATGTAGATAAAGAGAACAGAATGACAGATCTATACATAAAAAAAGATTTTTCCGTAATTAATGATGTTAACAGTAGGGTTATTGATTATGTTTTTAACCCCGATATGATGAAAGGGTAAATGTAAGGCAGCTTATTGGACCGCCTTTTCAAGGTTCTCTCTGATTTGTTGGAGCATTCGGAAAGCTCCGGCCATCTTATAGTTGCCCAGACATTGCTTAGCCTGCATGATACAACTTTCAACAGTAAGTTTCAAATCCGGGGTAAAAGCCGCTTTGTTAATCTGCATTTCTTTGGGAAGTTCATCAGCATGGTTGTTGAACCATACGATCATTTCATTCAATTCCTCTTCGGAATAAGATTCTTTTTCAGCCATGATACATAAGTTGATGTTAATAGTATGCAAAAATAAAGGAATATATAATTCATGGGTTATCTTTTAACAAAAATATTATCAAAATAAAACCGTCCCTACTTATCACAAGCAGGAACGGTTCAGGTTAGTTTCGTTTTTGACAATCTACTTCACATTTTATTGAACAAGATACCAATGGATTTGTTCAAAGGGATTTGCCTATTTCTAAAAATATTTGTTGTCACATTATTACGTATTACAAAAAATGAGGGGCATCGTGCATTACGACACCCCTCCCAAACTTTTATTACGAGATTGGCTTCTACTCCAAAATCACAGGGCAAAGATACGCAAAATTCTATTCTTTTCAGTTGATTGTGTAATCCAATTGGGAAATTGTATTTAAACAAATACCCCGACTCATCACGAGCCAGAGTATTCAACTTATGAATTAAAAACCTTATTATGAGGAATCATTATTACGCCAATGTCTTTTCGCCAACAGCGCAACAATAATCAGTACGGTTACACAAACACAGGCAAAACCTATTTGTTCATGGAAATAAAAAAACTTCCCGACTTATCACAAGCAGGGAAGTCTTAATCATAAATTTAAAGTCTTATTATAAGAAATCGTTTCCACGTTGTCGTCTGACCACCGCCAGTACGATAACAACAAGAACTGCCCCACTAACACATGCTAGAACTATTTGTTCAAGCAGTTTGGATTCTCTTTTATCCTTCATCATTTCAGTGTACTCTTTCTCATGGATATCGGAAGAGCATTTCTTGTCGGCATTGAGTTTTATAGTATCGTTTATAACCGATTTCTTGTCTTTTGCCTGATTGAAATTTCCCTCTATTTGCCCATCTGCCAGTAACGGAGATTTCCCGATCAGACTGTCGGGCGGTTTTCGGGTATCATAGATACGGAAATCAATTACATAGCTGCCATTAGTGGTAATGAGTTCGCTCAAAGAAGTAGCAGACCCATGTACGATATTGACCGATTCACTCGTGCTGTCCTTCCTGATTACTTCCGTGTCGGATTTGACAGCCTTATGCGAGCTGCCACATGATCCGAATAGCAGGAACAGACACATGAAGGGAGCCAGCAATATATGCCGGCTTACCCAGTTCATAACCTTAGCCAACATAAGAGATATTATTTATGCGGTTCATCCACCCCCGTTTGAACTTGTTGTTTGCTGGGCGTTTCCGGCATATATCCTCGATAAAATCAAACCGTGCAATCTTGATCTGGTCAAACAGTTCACGCGGGTTACGGGAATTAACTGCGGCAATGGTCTTGGGACCTACAATGCCATCCACCGTAACACCAAGCAAGCGTTGAGGAATCTTAATTCCGTGCGCACCGGATGCCCAGACCCAATCAACCAATATATCAGCAACTGATTGCGATTTTATCTCATCAGCCTTCCATCTGTCCCAGTACATGGTTTTCAAGATTTCCGTCCATTCCTCTTTTGTGAGATTTTTCAATCTTTCAACTGTAGGCTTGGAATATCCTTTCTTTCGGCAATATGCCTCATAGGTTCCGATAGTCACGCCCATATTGGTAGCCCCTCCCAAATCGTCAGGGTCATTTACAAAACCGCCTTCCCATTTCAGTATAAACGGTACAAGTTTTCTTACGTCAGCCATATTACTCATTAATTATAATTATTCGATTTTATTTTCTTTGAATTCCGGCAGGATATATTGTATGTTAACCGCTGCTTCATGCAATACCTTATGAAGTTCATCTTCATTCAAATCCGTTTCATCTGTAAACTCACAAAAGATATTTCCAACCCAATCTTGAGATGAATTAAGCCGTTTAATAGCGACGCTGTTGCATCCATTTGTTGATAATAGAGATTTGGCAACCTTATCCTTAACCTGATTATCAATATCTGAATAGAATATGAAAAGATTCTTTGCGAGATTTTCTGCAAAAACAGCCACTTCACTCATGGGAAGTGATTGAATGCTTTCACGCATTCCAGCTATACCTTTTCGTTTTACCTCGAATTGCACCGAAAGAAAAGCTATATGCCCCAAAGGATGGGGTTGTACGATATATACCCTGTCTGCTTTCGTTTCATAAAGTACACGCCACAGCTCACCGAACACCTTGGCGGAGTTCTCGCTGCGGTGGTAACTTCTTCTTTCCTCCTCTTTTTTAAAATATTCCACTTTCAAATCAGTCAGCTTGTTTTTGGTATACTGATTATAGGCGAAATAAGCTGCCAGCAATGTTCCGGCAGCACTAATAATGTTTGCAATATCTATCTCCATCACATTCACCGTTTAATCATTATATGATAAATTATTCATCCTGTTTCCTTTATTTCTCAACAGTTCCTGTCTTTCCTGAAAAAAACACCGAGAATTTATATATGTGCAAAATAAATCCATGTCCATATTGCTTACTATTCATATTTCACTATCTTTGTCAATACTTTGTTAACCTGATTCTTTCAAAACTAGTATTGGACTTAACCTCCCCCCGTCAGACTGTGAAGCCAGACGGGGGATTTCATTACTTTGACAGATAGACAATAAAAAAAGAGCCCGATGACAATATTTATTGCCATCAAGCTCCTGGTTACACTGCAAAGATAGTGAAAACTATTCCATATTCAATCCATATTGAAAAAAATAATCAGGAGCAATATTTCGATTATCCGAAGAATTTTAAAGAGTCACAATATTAATAGAAAACAAATAGGATTCATGAAATCTACCGATTGTCTATAAAATCAGATGTTCTCAAGCCTTTATCGGGAAACATCTTTACTTTTTTCTTTTTCCTTTGAACATTTTTCAAGTCACGCACAATGGTGCTGGAAAGTACCTCCGAATAAATCTGTGTGGTCTTGACGGAAGTATGTCCGAGCAGCTTCTGGACTGTTGTAATCGCAACTCCCTGATGAACCAGCAGGGTGGCACAGGTATGACGGCTCACATGGTAGGTTATCCGTTTTTTGATACCACATAACTCGGCCAGCTTTCGAAGTTGCTTATTCACTTCCGAGTTACAAGGCAAAGCGGCAAAACTTCCGATATCCGGATAACGGTCAAGAATGCCCAATGCCCTGCTTTCAAACAGCAGATGCAACGGCAGACGGATTTCCACCCCTGTCTTGACGGATTTGAAGTACAGCCACCGCTTGCCGTTTATCCTAATGAAATTCTCAGGTGTGAGCTGGCAGAAGTCAGAATAGCGCAATCCGGTATAACAGCAGAACAGGAAGGCATCGAGCACATGGCGCATGGATTCCTCTTCCACCTCGACCGTTTCCAGCTTCTTCAGCTCGTCCGGGGTAAGAAACTCATGTCTGCCTTTCTCCTGTTTGATTTTGTACTTTCTGAACGGATAAGCGTCGGCGTGCATATATCCCTGGTTGATTGCCTCATTGACCAAGGTACGGAGCTGTCTCATGTGCTTGGCTATCGTA
>OIXG01001842.1_pt1 | contig 18406 bp, 19 predicted proteins | sample 1587731 | NCBI WGS metagenome assembly OIXG01 (sample SAMEA3888908, study PRJEB22519) | human gut metagenome | biome: human gut; feature: human-associated habitat; material: faeces | place: Denmark | collected 2010
CAAGGGGTATGCAGCATCCGTAAAGCGGCAGAGCCGCTAACGGCTGCCCTACCTTTCCGTCGCGGAGAATTTACCACTTTATTGACAATCTCGGCGGCGGCCCGCAAGGGCCGCCGCTCTTTTGCATCCGCCGGGCTGCCGGGGTTTGACCCTTGTATTTTTATGGAAAAACTGCTATAATAACTTGAATCTGGAGCATTCTGCCCAGACGGTGAGAATCTGACTTCATTGGAGCGTTTTATGCTGCATTATCTGCAAAATCTGTTTCAGGCGCTGGATGTTTCCTCGCTGACTGACGCGGTGCTCCGTGTAGCGGCGGTGTTCCTCTGCCTGACGGTCCACGAGACCTGCCACGGGCTGGCGGCGCTGGCGCTGGGAGACCCCACGGCGAAGTCCATGCACCGGCTGTCCCTGAATCCGCTGCACCACATCGACTGGCTGGGTCTGGCGCTGATGTTTACGGTGGGCTTCGGTTGGGCCAAGCCCGTGCCGGTGAATCCCAACTATTTCCGCAAGCCCAAGCAGGGCATGGCGGTCACGGCGCTGGCGGGGCCGGTGTCCAATCTGCTTTTGGCAGTCCTTTTTCTGGGGATCGGAAAAGTGATTTACCTTTACGCCCCTTACAGCGACGGGATGAACACCTTTTTTGACTGGTGCCTGTTTACGGTGGCCCCTATGTCCGTTGGTATGGGGCTTTTCAACCTGATCCCACTTCCGCCGCTGGACGGGTCCAAGGTGCTGGCGATGTTTTTGCCCAACAGCGTTTATGAAAAGCTGATGCGTTATGAGTACTACGGTCTCATGCTCCTGCTGATACTGAATTGGCTGCACTTTGGCGGGAATATTTTTCAAAAGACGATTTACGGCGTATACGAAGCGCTGTTCCATATCTTTTTTGCTTGAGGTGTCTTGATTTTGGAAAGTCCTGTATTCAAACTGGAAAAGGTGGTCCACTCCCGGTCTGAGGAGATGCAGGATTTTGAGGGGCCACTGGATCTGATTCTGTTTCTTTTGGGGAAGAATAAGCTGGAGATTCAGGATATTTCCATTTCCCAGATCTGCGACCAGTACGTTGCGTGGCTGGAACAGCGGCAGAAGATGGATCTGGAAGTGGCCAGCGAGTTTGTGATTATGGCGTCCCATCTGGTGTATCTGAAAACACGGATGTTGCTGTCCATTGAGGACGAGGAGGCCAAAAGCGAAATGGACGCCCTGCTCCAGTCTCTGGAGGAGCGGCGCCGCAGCGAGAATTACGTCCGGGTCAAGGCTCTGGCGCAGCGGCTGGAACCCATGGGCGAGTTTGGCCGGAACATCATGACCCGGAACCCGGAGCCGGTGAAGCGGGGCAAGGTATTTGAATACAGCCACCAGCCTGCGGATCTGGTGCTGGCCATGGCGGAGATTCAAAGCCGGGCGGAGCGGAAACTGCCGCCCCCCAGGGCCGCTTTCCGGGATATTGTGCAGCACGAGCCGTATCCCGTGGAGAGCAAGGCGAGAGATATTCTGCAAAAGCTGAAGGAGGGCGGTATTACCCGCTTTTTGCTGCTGTTCCGGGGCAGCCGGAGCCGCAGTGAGGTGGTGGCCACCTTTTTGGCGGTGCTGGAGCTGTGTAAGGCGCGTGTACTGCATCTGGCAGGCTCCGAGACGGACTGTATCGTCCGGCAGGAGCGCGATGACGTGCCTGAGAATCTGACGTTTTAAGGAGAACCGTGGCTGACATGGATAGAAAGGAACTTGAATCCGCGCTGGAGGCGATCCTGTTCGCCTCCGGGGAACCGGTGCAGGTGGATCGGATCTGCGTGGCACTGGATATTGACCGGCCTACGGTGGAACAGCTGCTTCAAAAACTGATGGACTACTACGCTTACGAGCGCCGGGGCATCCGGCTTTTGAAAATCGATGACAGCTGGCAGCTTTGTTCCTCGCCGGACTACGCGGAGACCATCCGTAAGGCATTTGAAATCCGCAAGCCGGCCAAACTCAGCCAGCCCGCGCTGGAGGTTTTGACCATTATTGCCTACTACCAGCCTACCACACGGGCCTATGTGGATCAGATCCGGGGCGTGGACAGCTCCTATACCGTGGGACTGCTGCTGGACCGGGGACTGATCGAGGAATGTGGCCGGTTACAGGTACCGGGGCGGCCCCGGCAGTACCGCACCACCAAGCAGTTCCTGCGGGCGTTCCATCTGTCCAGCCTGAAGGAACTGCCGGAGCTGCCGGACGATATCGGTGAGGATGGGCAGATGCGGCTGAACGAAGCCGGTGAGGTGGTAGATCCCATGGGGGACACGGAAGCGCCGGCACAGACCGACGCCGGGGAACCTGCGGACGTGTAAAAGCTTGGAGAGGGGGCAGCGGCTGTGATCGGATGGTGGATCTTGGGCATCCTGTTGTTGATGCTCCTGCTGCTGTGCCTGACGCGGGTGGGCGTGTTGATCCGGTTCGGCGAGGAGCTGACGGTCAGTGCCCGGTTTGGTTTTTTGAAATTTCAGGTGCTTCCGGAAAAGAAAAAACCGCCGAAAAACGAAAAAAGACCGGAAGAAACGCAGAAAAAGCAGACGCAAAAGCAGGAAAAGCCGAAGAAGGCGTTCCCGAAGCCCACGCTCAGTGACATCCGGGACGCATGGAAGGCCCTGTGGCCGCCGCTGAAAAAGGCGCTGCGCCGTGCCCGCCGGGGCGTGCGGATCGATCCGCTGGATGTGTCCGTTATTTTAGGGGGACAGGCGGAACCTGCGGACGCCGCGCAGTTATACGGCGAGCTGCACGGGGCCGTCTGGACCGGGATGCCGGTGCTGGAACAACTGCTGGTGATCCCCCGGCCGCATATCCACCTGGATGTTGATTTTACCGCGGAGGAGACAAAAATCCTGGGAAGCGTCGGGTTTTCCGCCCGGATCGGTACGTTGCTGCGGATCGGCATGACCGTGGCGATTCCCGGATTGCGGTGGCTTCTGGCCTATATGAAGAAGAAAAAACAAGCACCAGTCGGAAAGGATGAATCGAATGGACATGGAAAAGAAAAGCCCGCTGCGTGATGTGATGAATTCCACGATGGAGAAGGTCCGGGAGATGGTGGACGCCAACAATATTGTAGGCGCGCCCATCACCACACCGGACGGCGTGACCCTGATCCCCATTTCCAGAGTCAGCTTCGGCTTCGGCAGCGGCGGCGGGGATTACGGCAAGCCGGGCCAGAACAATTTCGGCGGTGGCGGCGGCGCCGGTGTGAAGATCGACCCGGTGGCCTTTCTGGTTATCAAGGACGGAACCACCCGCGTGATGCCCGTAGCGGTGCCGCCGGTGTCCACCGTGGACCGTATTGTGGATATGGCACCGGATATTGTAGACAAGATCGGAAAATTTTTCGATAAAAAAGACGGGGACGAAACGGTTTGATTTGGGTATACTAAAGGCATCTCAGCTTTGGAGCGTGATGCCTTTTGACCCGGCGGTTTCTTTGCTGCACCCTTGCGGCGCTGTGTCTGTATAGTATATTCCCTTGTCGAATTTTGGCTGTGGAGACCTCCGCTGCCTCTGCGATTTTAATGGACGCGGACAGCGGCCGGGTGCTCTATGAGCACAACGCGGACCGGAAAATGCTCATCGCCAGCACCACCAAGATCCTGACGGCACTGGTGGCCATCGAGGAGGGAGATCTCCACGACAGCGTGAAGGTCAGCCGGGAGGCGGCATATACGGAAGGCTCCGCCATGTACCTTACGGAGGGGGAGACCCTGACGCTGGAAACGCTGTTATACGGGGTGCTGCTGTGCTCCGGAAACGATGCGGCGGTGGCGGTGGCCCAGCATGTGGGCGGCAGCGTCAAGGGCTTTGTAGCCCTGATGAACGAAAAGGCCCAGGAACTGGGGATGGAGCATTCCTCCTTCGCCAACCCCAACGGTCTGGATGACGAGCAGCACTATTCCACTGCACGGGACATGGCGAAGCTGGCCCGGGCCGCGCTGGAAAACGAGACCCTGATGCGGATCGCCTCCACCCGGTCTGTCACCATCGGGGGACGGACCATGACGAACCACAACAAGCTGCTGCATTATGTAGATGGCTGTCTGGGCCTGAAAACGGGATATACGAAGGCGGCGGGCCGGACGCTGGTGAGCTGTGCGGAGAAAAACGGCCAGCGGCTCATTGCTGTGACCTTGCAGGACGGAAATGACTGGGCGGACCATCAAGCGCTGTATGAGTACGGCTTTTCCGCCTACCCCGCCCGGACCTGTGCCGTCCGGGGACAGGATCTGACGCAGGCGTCCATCAGCGGCGGCGTCAGCCCCACAGTGCCGCTGATCGCGGGAGCGGGCTTTTGCTACCCAGCGGCGGAAACGGAACGGCTGACCACGCGGATCTGCTTGGACGAGTCGCTGCGGGCGCCGGTCTCTGCCGGAAAAACCGTGGGGGCGGCGGTGTTCTGCCTGAACGGAACGGAGATCGGCCGGGTGCCGCTGGTGGCAGGACGGACAGTGATGCCCAAGGTGTCCTCCGCTTTGGCCGGACTGAAATTGGAATTGAAGGATGAATGACCCGCCGTAAGACGGGATCAGGGATCAGAATGAAAGAACGATTGCAAAAATTGCTGTCTGCTGCCGGGGTCTGTTCCCGTCGGGCAGCAGAGGGGTATATCACCGCCGGGCGGGTCACCGTCAACGGAGCGATCGCCCTGTTGGGCCAGCAGGCCGACCCGGAGACGGATGACATCCGGGTGGACGGCGTTCCTCTGGGACGGGAACCGGAGGCAGTGTACCTGATGCTGAATAAGCCCAGAGGTTATGTGACCACCGTGTCTGACGAGCAGGGCCGGAAAACGGTGATGGACCTGCTGACCGGCGTTTCCACAAGGGTTTATCCTGTGGGCCGACTGGATCGGGATTCGGAGGGGCTGCTTCTGCTGACCAATGACGGAGCCCTGACCCACCGGCTGCTGCACCCCAGCCATGAGGTGTCCAAGGAGTATCGGGTGACGGTGTCCGGGCCTGTGGAACACGCGGCAGAACGGCTGAGCCGTATCCGGGACGTGGTGGGGCTGCCCATCCGCCCCGCGGAGGTACGTGAACTGAGCCGGAAGGGAAACCGGGCAGAGCTGAGTGTGATCATCCACGAGGGACGGAACCGCCAGATCCGGCGGATGTGCGCCCAGTGCGAGCTGGAGGTCCTGCGGCTCCAGCGGGTGCGGGAGCATTGTCTGGAGCTTGGGACGCTGCCGCTGGGGCAGTGGCGGTACTTAACGGCGGAGGAGATCGCCGGACTGGAAGAGGAATGACCGCTTTCCGAAGAAAGCGTCAGGTTTTGCAGCCTCCTTGAAATAGCCGCATTGCGGCTATTTTTTATGAAAAACGCAGGGGAAAAAGGGAAGAAATCAGTTTCAATCCGGCGGAAAGTATGGTAGAATAGGCCCCGGAATCAAACGCGGCGTTGTGCGCCGCCGGAGGAAGAAAATCATGGCAAAAAGTGTGTTACATACGATCGAGGACAACCTTTCCACCTTTTCAAAGGGGCAAAAACGAATTGGACGCTATATCCTGGACCATTATGACCAGGCGGCGTTCATGACGGCCAGCAAGCTGGGAAAGCTGACGGAGGTCAGCGAATCCACGGTGGTCCGCTTTGCCGCGGAGCTGGGCTTTGACGGCTATCCCGCCATGCAGAAGGCATTACAGGAGATGGCCCGGAACCGTCTGACCTCGACACAGCGGATCCAGGCGGCGGAGAATATCTATGACCGGGACGTGCTCAGCAGCGTATTGCAGGCGGATATTGAAAATCTACGGCAGATCTCCATGGACGAGGACCGGGACACCTTTCAGACGGCTGTGGAGAAGATCGTCCACGCCCGGCATATCTATATTTTAGGCGCGCGGTCCTCTACCCATCTGGCGGGCTACCTGTATTTTTACATGCAGATGATCTTTGAAAACGTGACGCTGGTACAGGCCAGCGCCGCCGGTGAGATCTTTGAGCAGCTGTTCCGCAGCGGAGAGGGGGACGTGATGATCGCGTTCAGTTTCCCCCGGTACTCCAAGGACACCATCAACGCGGCCCGCTTTGCCCGGTCCCGTGGAGCGGAGATCATCGCCATCACGGATCAGAAGCAGTCTCCGGTGGCCCAGCTGTCCAGTGCGGCGCTGCTGGCCCCCAGCGAGATGCTGTCCTTTATCGATTCCATGACGGCACCCATGTCGCTCATCAATGCCCTGCTGGTGGGGATCGCCACCAAGATGGGCACGGATGTGACGAAGACCTTTACCACGCTGGAACGGCTGTGGGATCAGTACGATGTATTCGGCGGTGCGGACGATGAGTAAAAAGATCGTGGTCATCGGCGGCGGCGCCGCCGGAATGATGGCTGCCCTTTCGGCAGCGGAGCAGGGGGCGCAGGTCACTCTGCTGGAACCCAACGAACGATTGGGGAAAAAACTGAATATCACCGGCAAGGGCCGGTGCAACGTGACCAACAATACCGATATTGAGGGGCTGTTGGCCAATATTCCACGTAATGGAAAATTCCTTTACAGTGCCTTTAACCGTTTCAATAGCGCAGATGTGATGGCCTTTTTTGAGAAGCTGGGCGTCCCGCTGAAAACCGAGCGGGGAAATCGGGTGTTTCCCGTCAGCGACAGCGCGTTTGACATCAGCGCCGCGCTGGAACGGCGGCTGAAGGCCCTGAAAGTGCAGGTCCTCCGGGACCGGGCGTCGGCCCTGGAGATTGAGGACGGCGCGGTCTGCGGCGTTGTTGGGGAGCGGGGACGCTATTCCGCTCAGGCGGTGGTGCTGGCCACCGGCGGCGTCAGCTATCCGGCCACCGGCTCCACCGGAGACGGTCACCGGATGGCGGCTGAGGCGGGGCATACCGTCACGCCGCTGCAGGGGTCTCTGGTGCCCTTGCAGGGGATCATCGCGGCGGGGATCCCCTGCGTTCGTTTGCAGGGCTTGAGTCTGCGGAACGTGAGCCTGACGGTCTTTGAAAACGATAAGAAGATCTATACGGATTTCGGCGAGCTGCTGTTTACGCACTTCGGCGTCAGCGGTCCGCTGGTGCTGTCGGCCTCCGCCCATATGCGGTATTTTACCAAAAAGCGTTACCGGCTGGAGATCGACCTGAAGCCTGCGTTGGATGAGCAGCAGCTGGACAAGCGGTTGCTGGCGGATTTTGCCAAATACGCCAACCACGATTTCCAGAACGGACTGGATGATCTGCTGCCTCAGAAGTTGATCCCGGTGGTCATTGAGCTGTCCGGCATCCCCGGACGGCAGAAGGTCCATGACCTGACCCGGGAGCAGCGGCAAAGCCTGCTGCGGGTTTTGAAGCATTTTCCCGTGGAGGTTTCCGCCCCCTGTCCCGTGACGGACGCCATCGTCACCTCCGGCGGGGTGAAGGTAGGGGAGGTGGACCCTAAAACCATGGAGTCCAAGCTTGTTAAAAATCTGTATTTCGCGGGAGAACTGCTGGATACCGACGCCTATACCGGCGGCTTTAACTTACAGATCGCCTGGGCCACCGGCCGTCTGGCGGGACAGTTCGCCGCGAATGAGAAGGAATAAAGGAGAGAACAGCATTGAAAACCATCAGTATTGCCATTGACGGACCATCTGGCGCCGGAAAGAGTACGCTGGCGAAAAGCGTTTCCAAAACTCTGGGCTATTTATATGTGGATACCGGTGCCATTTACCGCACCATCGGCTACGCCGCCTTTTCCAAGGGCGTGGACCCCAAGGATGGTGAGGCCGCTGCCGCGCTGCTGCCGGAATTGGAGATCGGCCTGCATTACGGAGAGGACGGCCTGCAGCACATGACACTGAACGGTGCGGATGTGACGGACCAGATCCGTCTGCCGGAGATCTCCCTGTATGCCTCTGCGGTCTCCGCCCATCCGGCGGTGCGGGCCCATCTGCTGGAAATGCAGCGGAAGCTGGCCCGGGAGAACAACGTGGTGATGGACGGCCGGGACATCGGAACCGTGGTCCTGCCGGATGCCACGGTGAAGATCTTCCTGACGGCCTCCGTGGAGAAACGGGCCATGCGCCGCTTCCGGGAACTGGAGCAGCGGGGAACGCCGGAAAGCTACGAAAAGGTGCTGGAGGAAATGCGCCAGCGGGACTATAACGATTCCCACCGGGCGGCGGCACCCTTGAAGCAGGCGGAGGATGCCGTTTTGCTGGATACCACGGAGCTGGACTTCCGGCAGAGTGAGGAAGCGATCCTCCGGATCATCCGCGAGAGGACGAGCCGATGAACGAGATCCGTACAACACAGCCCTTCGGACCGTTTTTTCCTCTGATCTTCACGGTTGCCAAGTGGATCTGCCGTCTGCTGCATCCGGTCACGGTTCAGGGCTTGGAAAACCTGCCTCGTCACGGCGCGCTGCTGGTGGCGAATCATGCCAGCAACTGGGACCCGTTGGTGCTGGCAACGGCACTGCCCATGGATTACCGGCTTCGCGTCATGGGTAAGGAGGAACTGTTCCGGAATCCCATTCTGGCATGGGTCATCCGGGTGGGGGGCGCATTCCCGGTGAACCGGGGCGGCGCGGATATTCAGGCGGTGAAAACCGCCATCCAGACCATTCAGGGCGGCCACAATCTGCTGATCTTCCCGGAGGGTACCACCATCCGGAACGGCATCGGCAAGGCAGACGGCCTGCCGGCCCACGCTCACAGCGGCGCGGCGGTGATCGGCGTCCGCACCGGCGCCATTCTGGTGCCTGTGTTCGTGGATGGAGAAAAGCGGACTTTCCACCGGACACGCATCATCATCGGTCAGCCCTATACGCCGGTATATACCGGCCGCCGGGGGACTGCTGAGGAAATGCAGAAGATCGCAGATGAGCTTCTGCGGGAGGTTTACGCCTTGGGTGGGCAGCAGGTAGGAGGTGCGCCGCTGTGCAAGTGATCCTGGCGGAAAGCGCCGGTTTTTGCTACGGCGTAAAGCGGGCCGTGGAGCTGGCCCAGAAAACAGCGGAGGAGACCCAGGGCTGCTGGATGCTGGGGGACCTCATCCACAACACCCATGTGGTCAATGACCTGGCGGCCCGGGGCGTCCGGAAAACAGACCGCCCTGAAACGCTGGCGGCGGGGGATACGGTGGTGATCCGGTCTCACGGAGAACTGAAAAGCGTACTGGACGGATTGGCGGCCCGGGGCGTCCGCTGCGTGAACGCCACCTGTCCCAACGTGGTCCACATTCAGGAGCTGGTGTCCCAGGCGGAGCAGGAGGGACGGCAGGTGGTCATCATCGGAGAGCCGCACCATCCGGAGGTCATGGGACTTGCCAGCTGGTGCGTTCATCCGCTGGTGTTCCAAGGGCCGGAGGCTGTGGCGGAATGGGTCAAAAACGGCGATTTTCAGCCGGAAATGCCCGTGAGCATCGTGGCGCAGACCACCTGTATTCGTGAACTTTTTGAAAGTTCCTGCAAAATCCTAAAAAAAGAATGTACAAACGTAAAAATCTTTGATACAATATGTTATGCTACGCGTAAACGTCAGAACGAAGCGGCGGAGATCGCTGCGCAGGTAGACGTGATGGTGGTGGTTGGCGACCGTAAGAGCGCCAATACGAAGCATCTGGCAGAGATCTGCCGGCAGAACTGTTCTCATGTCCTTTCCATCGAAGGGGCGGACGAGCTTTCCGCCACAGATTTTGCAGGCTGCCGTGTTGCCGGGCTGACGGCTGGCGCATCCACACCCGCGGGCATCATTAAGGAGGTAAAAACAACGATGAGCGAAGAAATCAAGAGCACCGAGACCATGGAAGAGTCCTTTGAGGAACTGCTGAATCAGTCTTTCAAAACTTTAAATACAGGAGAGAAGGTAACCGGTATTGTCACCGCCATCACCCCCACCGAGGTTCAGGTGGATGTTGGCGCTAAGCAGTATGCTTACATCAAGCTCAGCGAGCTGAGCGACGATCCCAGCGCGAAGCCCGAGGATATCGTGAAGGTGGGCGACGAGGTCGAGACCTATGTTGTCCGCGTCAACGATGTGGAAGGCTATGCCGAGCTGTCCAAGAAGCGTCTGGACGCTGTGAAGATCTGGGAGAACATTGAGACTGCCGTTGAGGAGAAGACCGTGCTGGAAGGCACTGTCACCGAGGAGAACAAGGGCGGCATCGTGGTTTCCGTCAAGGGCATCCGCGTGTTCGTTCCCGCTTCTCAGAGCGGCCAGCCCCGCGGCGCTGATCTGTCTGCCATGAAGGGTCAGAAGGTCCAGCTCCGCATTACCGAGGTCAACCGTGCCCGCCGCCGCGTGGTGGGCTCCATCCGCAGCGTCACTGACGAGGCCCGCAAGGCCGCTCAGGAGGCCGTGTGGAGCACCATCGAGGTGGGCAAGCACTACACCGGCACCGTGAAGTCCATGACCAGCTACGGCGTGTTCGTGGACATCGGCGGCGTGGACGGCATGGTCCACATCTCCGAGCTGTCCTGGAGCCGCATTAAGAACCCCGCCGAGATCTGCAAGGTTGGCGACACCATGGATGTGTATGTCATCTCCTTCGACCCCGAGAAGCACAAGATCTCCCTGGGCGCCAAGGACCACAGCGTGGATCCCTGGCAGGTGTTCATGAACAAGTACGGCGTGGGCGACACCGCTGAGGTTCGTATCGTCAAGCTGATGCCCTTCGGCGCTTTCGCTGAGGTGGTTCCCGGCGTGGACGGCCTGATCCACATTTCTCAGATCGCTGACCGCCGCATCGAGAAGCCTGAGGACGTTCTCTCTGAGGGCCAGACCGTTGAGGCTAAGATCACTGCGATCGACGAGGAGAAGCAGAAGATCTCCCTGTCCATCCGCGCTCTGCTGGCTCCTGCCGCTGACGAGGAGGACGCTCCTGTTGAGGAGTAATTTCGACTGAAAAAAGGAGCAGACCGACCGGTCTGCTCCTTTTTTTTGCTGTTCCGCATCGCTGTTGCGTTCTCAGCTGCTTCAAAGCCTGTGGCTGCAAGGGGTTGAGGTGCGGCGAGAACAGGAGAGAGCGGGCGTATTTTGTTATGAGTGAACGTGCTAATTGGCGCGTGATTTGAATTATTGTGATTTTTTTCACGTTTTGCTTGCATTGCCGGACCGAATATGATAAGATTTTAACGATACAAGGAAAACTTTGCGGATACGCAGAATAAATATGGAGGTAAAAGACGATGAATGTTCAGGAACTGTATCAGCAGAAGCTGACTACCGCTGAGGAAGCGGTGAAGATTGTCAAGTCCGGTGACTGGGTGGATTACGGTTGGTGCTGCAATCAGCCTGTCGCTCTGGACAAGGCTCTGGCTGCCCGGAAGGACGAGCTGTTTGACGTGAAGATCCACGGCGGCGTGACCATGTGGATGCCCGAGGTGTGCAAGGCGGATGACGCCGGGGACCACTTCACCTGGAACTCCTGGCACTGCAGCGGTCTGGATCGGAAGATCATCGGCAAGGGCATGGGCTATTTCGGCCCCATGCGCTATTCTGAACTGCCCCGTTTCTATCGGGACGGCAACGCCACCACGGATGTGGCTATGATTCAGGTGACTCCCATGGACGCCCACGGCAACTTCAGCTTCGCTGTTTCTGCTTCCCACATTGGCGATATGCTGGAGCGCGCCAAGAAGATCATCGTGGAAGTCAACCAGAATATGCCTTGGGTCTACGGCCTGACCGGCACTGAGATCAACATCCGCGATGTTGACATGGTCGTGGAAGGCGAGAACCCCGCCGTGGCCGCTATGGGCGCCGGCGCTCCTCCCACCGATGTGGACCGCAAGGTTGCCGAGATGATCGTGAAGGAGATCCCCAACGGCGCCTGCCTGCAGCTGGGTATCGGCGGTATGCCCAATACCGTTGGCTCCCTGATCGCAGAGTCCGACCTGAAGGATCTGGGCGTGCACACCGAGATGTATGTGGACGCTTTCGTGGATATTGCCAAGGCTGGCAAGATCACCGGCCGCAACAAGAACGTGGACAGAGGCCGTCAGGTCTATGCCTTTGCTGCCGGCACCCAGAAGCTGTATGACTACATCAAGGAGAACCCCGATGTGATGGCCGCACCTGTGGATTACACCAACGATGTTCAGGTCATCGCCAAGTTGGATAACTTTATCTCCATCAACAACGCCGTGGATATGGACCTCTTTGGTCAGGTCAACGCCGAGTCTGCCGGCATTAAGCACATTTCCGGTACCGGCGGCCAGTTGGACTTCGTGATGGGCGCCTACCTCTCCAAGGGCGGCAAGAGCTTCATCTGCATGTCCTCCACCATGACGGCCAAGGACGGCACCGTGAAGAGCCGGATCGTTCCCACCCTGACCAACGGCTCCATTGTTACCGATCCCCGGTCCTGCGCGCACTATATCGTCACTGAGTACGGCATGGTGAACCTGAAGGGCATGTCCACTTGGGAGCGTTCCGAGGCCCTGATCGGCATTGCACATCCCGATTTCCGGGACGAGCTGATCAAGTCTGCCGAGGCGATGCACATCTGGAGAAAGTCCAACAAGCGGTAAGTTACCGGATCAACCGAATCATAAGAAAAGCGGGAGCCTTTCGGCTCCCGCTTGAGGCTGTCGATAAAGTGATAAATTTTCCGCGACGGTAAGGAAGGGTGTGCGCGGGAAACCCAAGAAGGGTGTCCCGCGCCATTAAAATCCTAAGTTTTCAGAACTTTTATGAAGTTCTGAAAACTTGCTCAGCGGGGAGAAAAGACTTTTTCGACACGCTGAAGCGGGAGCCTTTCGGCTCCCGCTTTTTGGTTTGATGGAAGTTAGATCAATGCCGGAACAGGAGGTTCCAGAAGCCGGTGGAGGTCAGGAACAGGATCAGCATGACCACGGGCACCACATAGCGGTTGCTGATGTAGTCCATCACGTCCAGAAGCTGAGCGGCGCTGCCGTTGGGCAGGGTCAGCTCGAAGTAGAACACGTTGTAGCCAAGGCAGATGGTCACGGCGGTCACCAGAGAGTAGATCCCCACCAAGGCGCACATTTCCTTGCGGCTCTTGTGGAAGATCTCCATGCAGTTGGCCACCAGCGTTTCCATGACGGATACACAGCTGGTCAGTGCCGCGAAGCCAAGGGCCAGGAAGAACACGATGCCGACGATGCGCCCCACGCCGCCCATGGAGGCGAACACCCGGGGCAGGCTGATGAAGGTCAGGCTGGGTCCGCTGGCCATGCCGTCAGTGCCAGGAACAGCAGCATAAAGATGATCGGGGAGACCTGAGAGGTGATGAAGGAGGTAAAGAAGCCATCCTGAGCCGCCTGGGTTCCGTCAGAGACCAGATAGACCGCGAAATACTTGGCGATCCAACCGCCGATGACGGAGTAGTAGGTCATGATGAGGGTGGGAACCAGGAAGGTCAGATATCCCAGAAAACGCCACTTCTTATGCAGGGTTCCGAAGGCGTTCAGTGCGTTCTGCTTGGTCCGGCGGCCGATGGCCACGTCCGTGGTCAGCAGTGTGAAGCCGAAGGTCAGCACCAGCACCAGATACACCAACAGGAACAGGCCGCCGCCGTACACGCCGCCCACGGTGGGGACGTTGCAGCGGAGCCCGTTTTTTCAGGCTAAGCGGCTGTATTTCTATTTTTATGACGGCCGCTATCACCGTTTGAAGGACGGTGTGATCGACATTCACGAGCACGCGGAGCGGCCCGGCACCTATGTGGCGAACTTTACGCTCTGCTCTGTTTCCGGCAACGGATGCAGCAATGAATCCTATTATGCGGGCAACGTTGTTTACAGCGATATGCTGATCCGGTTTACCTTTTTCAATCAGCTCAATCCGCTGGAGGAGGACCTTCTGTATATTTTCAATCCGTTGGAGATGCGGGACTATACCGACGGGCTTCTCTGCGGCATTTCCAGCGCGGACCTGATGCCCTGCGCCTTTCGCTGTCTGGTGACGCTGAATCCGCAGGAACTGGACGAGAGCCTGCGCCAACGGCTGTTGTTCTCCAAACAGGAGATCCGGCGGTGGGGGAAGCTGAATATGCTGCTGATCGGCAACCGCAGTGCAGAGAATTCCGCATTTTTGTGATCGAAGAAAAGCAGAAAAAAAGGGGAGAAGGACGTTTCCGTCCTTCTCCTTTTCATATTTCGATATTGTTTATTTCCGCTTGGGGATGTCCACCTTGGACAGAGGATTTGCCTTCGCGGCGACACGCAGGGCTTCATTATCAATATGGGTGTAGATCTCCGTGGTATTCAGGTGGTCATGTCCCAAAACCTCCTGGACCGCCCGGACATCCACGCCGTTTTGCAGCATCAGCGTTGCCGCCGTGTGCCGCAGCTTATGAGAAGAATACTGGGTGGCGTCCAAACCGGCCTCTAAAAGCCGCTTTTTCACCATGGCATGAACGGTGGACCGGCTGATCCGCTCATTCTGAGAGGACAGGAACAGTGCGTTGGCGTCCCGTCCGGTGATGGGCCGCCGGACCGCCAGATAGCGGTTCAGCGCCGCTTGGCAGGCGTCATTGAGGTAAAGGATCCGCACTTTGTTGCCCTTGCCCAGAATGCGCATGGTCTCGTCCTGAATGTCCTGTAAATTCAATCCTACCAGCTCGGAGATCCGGAGTCCGCAGTTGAGGAACAGGGTCAGGATGGCGTAATCGCGCTCCTGATTTTTACCGTCCACGGCGCTGAGCAGATCCTTGCTTTGCTCCAGCGTCAAATAGCGTGGCAATTCCTTTTTCAGCTTGGGCGCGTCGATATCTTTGACAGGATTTTCACGAAGTAGATGGGCCTTGTTGGTCAGGTAATTGTAAAAGGAGCGGATCGTGGCGATTTTTCTGGCACGGGACGCGGCGTTCAGGCCGTAGTCCGAATGGGAGCTGTTCTGAAACCGGACCCGATCCCGGCTGAGGTAGGTCATATAGCTGTAAATGTCCGACAGCTTGATGCTGCCGACAAATTCCAGATCCACGTCCATAATACTGATCTCATCCAGAGACTTGTCAGCCAGATCGGGATCACGGATCTGTTTCATATAGCGGAAGAAATTTCGCAGATCCAGGTAGTATTCATCTACGGTGCGCTGGGAATGGGCCTTGATGGTCTCGTGATAAGAAAGAAAATCCCGCAGGATCTCCGGTGCTTCGGTACGATAATCAGACATAGCTGGCTGGCGGGATATTTGCGCTAAAAAGCGGTCAAATGTCGAGGGAGGCTGAAAACATCTCCCCTAAACTGAACAAAATTTTTATTTTGTTCAGTTTACTGTATCCCGCAAACGTCTCCTCTCCTCAGTCATTCAACATAAAATCCGGCGGATGGGTCATGCTACAAGCAAATCAAACAGAAATGAGTTGATGTTATGATCCCATGCACCAGTAAATGCGTTTATCAAAGCGACGGGCTCTGCACGTTGGACAGTGCTGCCGCCGCAGGACAACCGGCCTTGGGCGGCGCCTGTGTACACTTCATTCCGCAGGACGCAGCGCGGCTCGGATCGCCTCACCGATATTCCGGGCCGGGATCACCGTCAAGCCGGTCGGCGCCTTTATGGTACCTGCCCGATGAGCCGGCACCACGCACCTCCGGAATCCCAGGCGCTGAATTTCAGACACCCGCTGATCCAACTGATTGACGCTGCGCAGCTCCCCGGTCAAGCCCACCTCTCCGATGGCCACCAGATCGCTGGGTACCGGCCTGTCCAAATAACTGGACGCCAAGGCGATCACCGCCGCCAGATCTGCGGCAGGCTCGTCCAGTGACAGACCGCCCACGATGTTCAGATAGGCGTCGCAGGCGGAGACCTTCAGCCCGCCCCGCTTTTCCAGCACCGCCAGCAGCATGGCCGCCCGGTTGTAATCAAAGCCGTTGCTGGTTCGCCGTGGATTGCCGCCGGCAGAGCTGACCACCAGCGCCTGAAGCTCTGCCAGAACGGGCCGGACCCCCTCCATCACACAGGTGACACAGGTGCCAGGGGCGTCCTCCGGTCGGCCGGAGAGCAGCATTTCCGACGGGTTTTCCACCTCCGCCAGCCCCTCGTCCCGCATTTCAAAAACACCGATCTCGTTGGTAGCGCCGAAGCGGTTCTTCGCCGCCCGCAAAATCCGATAGCTGGTGTGCTGGTCGCCCTCAAAGTACAGCACGCAGTCCACCATGTGCTCCAGCACCTTGGGACCGGCAATGGAGCCTTCCTTGTTGACATGGCCGATGACAAAGACCGTGATCCCCTGCCCCTTGGCTACCTGCATCAAAGACAGGGTGCAGTCCTTCACCTGACTGACGCTGCCTGCGGCGGCGTCCAGCGCGTCATTGTATAAGGTCTGGATGGAGTCCACGATCAGCACATCCGGCTGCTCCGTGTTCACGGCCTCCAGCACATCCCCCAGATTCGTCTCCGAAAGCACCAAAAGCTGCTGGCTTTCCACATGGAGCCGCTTGGCCCGCAGCTTTAGCTGGTGTTCGGATTCCTCACCGGAAATATACAAAACCTTGGAAAATTCACATAATTTGCTGCAAATTTGCAGCATCAGCGTGGATTTGCCGATGCCGGGCGCACCGCCCACCAGCACCAGCGAGCCCTTCACGGCCCCGCCGCCCAAGACCCGGTCCAACTCCCCCATGCCGGTGGGAAACCGGATCTCCTCATCAGCGGTGAGATCCGTCACGGGGCAGGCCCGGCGGCGGGTCATGCCCACCCGGACAGAGGCCCCCTTCCCTGTTCCCTTGGGGCGCTCCGGCTGCTCCACAATGGTATTCCACGCGCCGCAGGCGGGGCACTTCCCCGCCCATTTTGCGGTCTCATTTCCACATTCCGTACAATAAAACAGCGTTTTTGCTTTCATTTCCTATCCTCTCCGGCCATCCATCGCAAATACCCCGCCGCGATGACCGTCGCCAGCGTTTTCTGATAGTCCTCCTGCTGGAGCCGCGCGGCCTCCTCCCTGTTGGACAGAAAGCCGCACTCCACCAGCACGGCGGGAGCGTCCACATGGTTCATCAAATAGATGCTGTCCGGGATCTGTTTCGGCTCCTTGGCCCGGTGGGTGTTGACCACCGGGTTCAACCCGGCTTGCAGAGTCCGGGCCAGTGCTTCTGCCCCCTCCTGCCGGTTCCAGAAGGTCTGCGCCCCGTGGGTCACCGGCGAGGACGGCAGGCTGTTCTGGTGGATGCTCAACAGCACCGCATTAGGGATGCCGTTGACAAATGACGCCCGGTTGTGGAGGTCCGACACCTTCCGCTGCCGCATGGTTTCCAGTCCGGGATCGCAGACCATGACGTCCTCCCGCCGGGTCAGTTCCGTCCGAACACCGGCAAAGCGCAAGAGCTGTTCCAACTGCAGGGAAATCGCCAGATTGATCCGGCTTTCCTCCGTACCGTCTCCGGCGACGGCGCCGCCGTCCTGCCCGCCGTGGCCCGGGTCGATGACCACGGTTTGAGCGCTGCTCCCCTGCCCCATCGCCCCAGTGGGCGTGAAGGCCCGTCGGGAGCCTGCCAGAAAAATGGCGGAAAGGCCCATTATACAGACCGCCAGCCATGTATACAACAGCGTACGTTTCCGAATCAGCAGGATCATGCCCATCACCTCGGCCCAACCTATGCATCGCAGCTTATCCAATATGTCATTATAGCGACTTTTTGTCGGGAAAGCAAGTTCCCTACTTGCCTCTTCCGCATAGGATAGGGTACGCGCCAAAGGGCGCTTTCAATAAGGAGGGGATCACGAAGCTATGGAAAAACCCGAAGTGAAGCCCGCGGTCTGCGAGGTCGGTCAGGGCACCCTGCCCGGCTGCGCGGCACTGGCTTTCCCATATATTCCCATGCAGAGCAATAATCCCACCCGGTACAGCCGGACGGAGGCTTTGCAGACCGGCACCCTGTTTCCGGGGCTGGACCTGCCGTTTAAGGCGGCTATTCAGGCCCGGACCAAGCTGCCAAACACCGCACTGGTGGAGCTGATGGCCCTTGACTTCGCCGTCACGGAGCTGAATCTCTATCTGGATACACACCCGCAGGACCAGGAGGCTCTGGGACTGTACGCCTCCTATATCAAGCTGGCCAAGGAGGGCCGGGAAAAGTATACCGCCAAATACGGCCCTCTGGACAGCACGGAGCTGGTTCTGGAGGACGGCTACACCTGGCTCAATGACCCATGGCCCTGGGAGTTAGGAGGAAACGGCTGATGTTTGTTTATGAGAAAAAGCTGCAATATCCGGTGAAGGTCGCCACACCCAACCCCAAGCTGGCGGCGGTGATCATCAGTCAGTACGGCGGTCCCGACGGCGAGCTGGGCGCGTCCCTGCGCTACCTTTCCCAACGCTACTCCATGCCCTATCCGGAGCTGAAGGGCCTGCTGACCGACATCGGTACAGAGGAAGCGTCATGGCCCCCGATTTTGGCGCGGTATTTTTCCAGTCCGTCCAGTACATAGACCCATTTGGCGGGCAGCAGATTGAGCGCCACCTCTACCCTGCCGTCCC
>OIXG01001844.1_pt1 | contig 18406 bp, 20 predicted proteins | sample 1587731 | NCBI WGS metagenome assembly OIXG01 (sample SAMEA3888908, study PRJEB22519) | human gut metagenome | biome: human gut; feature: human-associated habitat; material: faeces | place: Denmark | collected 2010
TTCACATCGTGCAGGATTCCGGCGTGATCCAGCACGTCCACACCTGCGCAGATTCCGTCAATCAAAGCACCGCGCTGCTTCAAATTCCGCAGAAGGACTTTCACCTCTGCGGTGTCGATCCCGGAAACAGCGCCGCCCGGAACGATAAAGCTTCGAATCTGCGCTTTGTCCAGGTCCTCCAAAGACGCATCGACATGCACGGAAAACCCATCCATTGCCCGAACCGGCTTTCCGTCCGGCGAGCAGAAAACCAGATCGCAGTGAGAGTAGTTCAGAAAATAGCTCAATATCACGATTTCGTAAAAGCAGCACCTGTCATATACCAGAAACACGTCCTTCATCCGGATACGCCTCCTTCGCAGATTTCGTTATGGTGCGCATATGCCGCGCGATCGCTTACAGAATCCCGAGCAGCGCCGCACCGGCTGTGGTCTGCGCCGCCTCATCCTCGGTCTGCTTCCGGTTCGCAAAGCCTCTTCAAGCGCTCCAGCGCCGCCGGATTGTTGGCAGCAATGCGCCCAAGCACCGGACATCCGTCCATTTGCGCGCAGTCGGCACAGGTATCAAAGCCCTTCTCCCGGACGCAGGTATGGATGGGACAGAGCTTGTCGCAGAACGGCGTCTTGGCTCCGTCTATGCGGCAGCCGGTGCAGGACATCATGTCCGGCGTAATTGGTACCCCGTTGAGCTTCGACCAAAGCGCAGCAGTTTTCTCGCGCAGGGCAGTATCGTTTGTAATCGTTGCGATTCTGGCGTCGCAGGCTTCGCAGTCCAGCCCGCAGCAGCCAATCAGTTGGTTCGTGTGTTTCATCGTTGTCTCCGCAAATCTGCATCAAAGCAATTTTTTCGTGTAATAGTGCCGTTGTCCGGTGTACGGATATTCTTCGAGGGTAAAAACCTCCCGGTAGTCATGCTTTTTGTAAAATGCAGGTGCCTGAAAGGAAAAGGTGTCCACAAAGGCATATTTGCAGCCGCGGCGTTTTGCATCCAGTTCCGCAGTCTCCAACAGCCTGCCTCCGATGCCTTGCCCTCGGAGCGATTCGCTGACAAAAAGATACCGGATGCAAAGCCAATTCCCAAAGGTTTCTCCGGTCAATCCGGCGAGCTTTCTGCCCATTTCCTCTTCCAGGAATATGCCGATAGGAACGCTTTGGGATGCCTCGCGGTGCGCGAGATTCTATTTCTTTAACATTTCGTGGATCTCGCGGATATCGCGCTCGTTTCCGTCAGCCGTGATTCTGAAATCCATATGTTTTTTCACCTGCCTTACCAAGCTTTTGCGTCTTCCTTCTGTTGCAATTTCCGGACTGATGCGGCAGTTATGCCCGCAGGACATCAGACAGCGCGAGAACAGAGCAGCCCTTGCTTTCGTAATAGGAGAGCAGCTCCGGCAGCTTCCGTTTATCATAGCTTGTGATGCAGTCCGACAGCACATGGACGGTATAGCCGTTTTTTCGCATATTGAAGCTGGTGGATTTGATGCACGCTGCGGCGTCGGCTCCGGCAAGATAACACTCGGAAATCCCATGCTCCTGCAGGAAGGCGGCAAACGCCTCACTGGTCAGGGCGTTGCTTTTTGTCTTCGTAAAGATATGGTCGGACACGACGTTCAGCTCCGGCACCAGCTCTGCGCCGCGGGTTCCGGATTTGAAGGTCCTCGTTCCAGCGGACAGGTTGTTGTGCTGGATATAAACGACCCACAGGTCCTTCCGGACCGCCCAGTCGATTGCCTCGTTGACGTTTTCGATGATTTCTCTGTAGTTTTTCGTGATGTCATTTTGCAGGTCGATGACGACCAACGCACTGTTTTTCATAATGGGTTCCTCCAATGTTTTTCATAATGCTCTGATATTCCGGCTGTCCGACGCGCAAAAAGGAAAACGCAGTGCAAACCGGTTTTCCGGATTGCACTGCGTCTAAGCGTCTGGCGTTTTGATTTCTTCCAATCTTCTGTTGCGATAGCGAACCACACAGGCGTATTTGCACTTCGGACAGAACAGGGGAAAGTCCTCCAGCACGGTATGCTGCCGGATCTGTGTTCGCGTTTTGCCGCCGCATTTCGGGCAGCAAAGCCAATCGGTTTTGACATGTTCTTCCTTCACCATTCAAGACCACCTCGGTTCCCTTGCAGCTTTGACAGCTGCAGTACGTCAAATCCGGTTTTCATACGGTTCGCGGTCTTCCGTATCTTTTTCATGCTGGTTCTTCTTGTGCTGCCGTCGCCCCGCTCATTTGCCGACCAGCGCGCGAAAGACAGCGTCCCGGTCAAAGGTTCCTGCCGCAAAGCCGGGGACCTCCTTGATTGCCTTGCAGATGCTCAGACTGAAGCCGGTCAGAATGCTCCCGATTTCCCGGTCGGAGTAGGGGCAGTCTCCGGTGACAATCAGGGTGGCAAGACTGTGGACCACGAGCCACAGATCGCGGAAATAGACGTCGGCTTCCTCCGGTGTGATGCGATAGATCTGAACCAGCGTCGGGCGGACTCTTTCCTGCAGATGCAGCATCGCGTCCATCGCGCCATAGGAAGGGACCTGCTTCTGCGTCAGAAACAGCAGCCGGTAGAGCGCCGGCTCTTCGCGCGCAAAGCGGATGTATTGTATTCCGACGCCGAAAAACGGAATTTGTTCCCGCAGACCTTTTTCCGTGTAGCTGTCATAGACGCGCACCGCCGCGTCATAGACTGCCTGCTTGATGCCTGCCATGGAGCCGAAGGCGGTAAAAACCGGCTGGGTCGACGTGCCGAGCGCGCTTGCCATTGATTTTGCGCTCAAGCCCTCCATCCCTTTTTCCCGCACGACGCGCAGTGCCGCTTCCACCATTTCTTCCTTTGTAAACTTGTTCTTCGGAGCCATTGCAGTTGTCCTTTCCGCCCATCGTCCTGCTGCTTCACAACGAGCATTATATATTACCTATTATACATTAGCGGGCTTTTCCTGTCAATACAGCACGGCTTGACAGGAAACAGTGTTTTTGCTACCATATAAACGGAACAGAAGGACCGCAGGCTTTTTAGGTACACGAGTTAGTGCAATCTAACTGCTTGCCCGAGGGCATGAGTCAGAGATGTTTAACAGGAAGCGATAATCCCATGGCGTAAAACGAACTGTTTGCTCTTGCCTTCGTTGCGCCATATCTTGCAAGCGGCAAGAGAATTCCGCCGCAGACAATTCAGGAAATAATGCGCCGCTCGCTGTATCACATCAAATGGTACTTTGCGAGGACCGATCTGAACACCGACAGGGGCAAGGCGGAAAACAAAAAGAGCATCATGAAATATGTCAAATGGTACACGCCGGAAAAAGAGCGGCAATATCCGACGTCCTTCAAGGTGGATTTCGTCGGGCAGCCGTATGAGGGCGCGTGCTATTATTGCATTACCCGCTGTCCGGTCTGCGCCTATGCTGAAAAGCTGGGCGTCTCGGAGCTGATGCCCCAGTTCTGCGAGCTGGACGAGGTGATGATCGCGCTCCAGCACGGCGTTTTGCACAGGACGCAGACGATCGCGGGCGGCGGAGACTGCTGCGACTACTTCATTACGGGAGACAAGGCGCAAGCTTCCGGCTGCGCATGTTTTTTGGAAGAATGTTTGCGCTGCAAAACAATCGGGTCTGGCGTAAAGTTTGCTCGTTGACAAGCAATTTCCTTTTCCGTATAATAAAAAAGGCGAGTACCTGCCGGCAGTCAGGCTAAATAGTCTGGCTGCCGTTTTTATTAAGTAACGGAGGAATGCGCATGAACATTACGGTCTATCTGGGCGCAAAGGAAGGAAATGACCCGGGGCTTAAAAAAGCGGTGCAAGAATTGGGAACGTGGATTGGTTCAAGTGGAAATGCGCTTGTTTATGGCGGCTCGAAATCCGGGCTGATGGGCGCAATTGCAGACAGCGTTCTGGCTGCCGGCGGTGAAGTGACCGGTGTGGAGCCGGAATTTTTCATCCAGGACGAGTTTCAGCACGCCGGTCTGACGAAGCTGATCGTGACGAAGGACATGCCCGAGCGCAAAAGCAAAATGATCGAGCTGGGCGATGCTTTTCTCGCGTTCCCCGGCGGCACGGGGACGTTGGAGGAAATTACGGAGGTTATGTCCAAGGTTTCCCTGAAGCACCTGAATGCGCCGTGCATTCTCTACAATTTGAACGGCTATTATAATGATCTGAAGGCGCTGCTGGATCACATGATCGAAAAAGGACTTTCGTCCAGAGAACGGCAGGAGGGAATCTATTTTGCTGCGAACCTGGAAGAGATCAAACGGATTCTGGAAGCTGGATAAAGCCGAACGGAGCAGATACACAGCGCAAGCCTGTCAAGACTGACGGCAGGCGCAGGTGTGTTTGAGCCAAAAGTGCGCGAAAAACCGCAGTATGCTTGCATACTGCGGTTTTGCCTGTTATTCAGCCTCGCGCCATTTGCGGCAGCGTTTTGCTTTTCTGCGCCGGGTAACGGCGGCGGAAATCAGGAAGAACGCAACCACGGCGGCAATGGCGGCAAGCGTCAGGGCGAGATACAGCGTGGTATTTGCACCTTCGGTTTTGACCGACAGCCACAGATCGTTCATCGTCTGCGTCGCTTCGATGCCAAGCTCCTCAAACGCTTCGCTGCGTTCGAGCACGCTCGGGTCCGGATAAGCGACCGGGCTCGACGTGACCTCCTCGTCCATATACTCCTTCGCGGCGGTTTCCGGCGTGGAGTAGCCGATGTAATCGAGGTTCGCCGCGGACACGTCCGGGCGGCAGAGGAAGTTGATGAACGCCTCGGCGCCTTCTTTGTTCTGGCAGCCCTTCGGGATGCACATGGCGTCCGAGAAGAAATTGAAGCCTTCCTCCGGGAAGCTGAACGCGAGGTCCGGATTCTCTTCGACCATCGTCAGATAGTCTCCCGCATAGTAGGGCGCAGCCCATGCCTCGCCGCGCTCGAGCTTGTCGAAAATCTGGTCCATGACGTAAGCCTGCAGAACGGGCTTCTGCGTAGCCAGAAGATCGGCAGCGTTTTTCAGCTCCTGCGCGTCTTCGGTGTTGTAGCTGTAGCCGAGCATCGACTCGGCAATGGCAAAGGCGTCGCGGGGGTTATCGAACATGAGAAGCTTGCCGGCGTATTTGCTGTTCCAGAGGCAGCTCCAGCTCTGCGCGTCCTCTTCGGAGATGTATTTTGTGTTGTAGATCAAGCCCACCGTGCCCCAGGTGTAGGGGACGGAATACTTGTTTTCCGGGTCGTAGGACTGGTTGCGGAAGGTTTCGTCGATATACTCGAAGTTCGGGACATTGGAAAAGTCGATCGGCTCAAGCATATCCTCGGAAATGAGCTTCGCGACCATATAATCCGAAGGAATGATCACATCATACGACGTGCCGCCGGTTTTGAGCTTCGTGTACATCGACTCGTTGGAGTCAAACGTCAGATAGTTGACCTTGATGCCGGTTTCTTCCTCAAACTCGTGAATGACGTCCATGCTGTCATCGGTGCCGTCAGAGATGTACTGTCCCCAGTTGTAGACGGTGATCTCGTTTTTGGCGGCAAGCGCCGTCGTCGGAAGCAGCGCCAGAAGCAGCGTGAGCATCAGAAAGGAAGTAAGCAGTCTCTTTTTCATCCGTGAACCCTCCTCTGCGCGCCGTGCTGGACGCGCTTTTCGCTGCGCGCCTGCAGCAGATTCATAACCACCATCAAAATCAGAATCACCGCGAACATCAGCGTAAACAGAGCGTAGATCTTCGGCTGGAGCGGCTTTTTGGTATAGTTATAGATCTCCACCGGCAGCGTGACAAAGCGCGCCCACGCCGTGCTGCGCCAGCTGGAGGCCAGCGCACCGGGACGCAATAACACGATGCAGCTCGATTTTGACACCGTCGAGGCTTACAACAACCCCAGCGTACCCAGCGAGGTCGTCGAAAAACTCCACAATGTAGACATTGAGACACTGACCCCGCTGGAGGCGCTGAACTTCCTGTACGAGCTGAAAAATACACTGGACAAAGACTAAAGGCAGGTGAAAACCATGGCGGAAATTCGTGTACTGGACAAGCATACCGCAGAGCTGATCGCGGCGGGCGAGGTCGTCGAACGGCCCGCCTCCGTGGCGAAGGAGCTGCTGGAAAATGCCATCGACGCAGGCGCGACGCAGATCACGCTGTCGGCGGTGCGCGGCGGCATCCAGCAGCTGCAAATCGTAGATAACGGTTCAGGCATAGAAGCGGAATATATCGATAAAGCGTTTATCCGCCATGCCACCAGCAAGATCGCGACGGCGGAGGACCTCGGGCACATCCATACCTTGGGCTTCCGCGGCGAGGCACTTGCCTCCATTGCCAGCGTTGCCCGCGTCGAGGTGCTGACCCGCACAGAGGCCGACGAGTACGCCTGCTGCTACCGCATCGAAGGCGGCGAGGAGCGTGGGATGGAGCCCGGCGCACGCCCCGTCGGCACGACCATCACGGTCAGTGACCTGTTTTACAACACGCCCGCCCGCATGAAGTTTTTGAAAAAGGACGCCAGCGAGGGCACGTTTGTGGCTGAGACGGTCCTGCACGCGGCGCTGTCCCACCCGGAGATCAGCTTCCGCTATCTGCGCGACGGCAAGCAGCAGTATGTGACCCCCGGCGACGGCGACCTGCGCAGTGCGGTCTACGCGGTCCTGGGCCGTGAATTTGCCCGCGACCTGCTGCCCGTGGACGGCGGCAGCGAGCTGTACCATGTGACCGGCCTGGTCACGCCGCCGCGTGCCTGCCGCGCCAGCCGCGGTGCGCAGCATTTCTTTGTTAATGGCCGCTACGTCAAAAACCGCACAATGATGGCGGCGCTCGAAAACGCCTACAAGGGCACGATGATGCAGGGCAAGTTCCCGGGCGCGGTGCTCATGCTGGAGCTGCCGTCCGACATGGTCGATGTCAACGTCCACCCGGCGAAAACCGAAATTCGCTTTGCGAAAGAGAGTGACGTCTTTGACGCTGTCTACCGCGCTGTTCGCGCCGCGCTGGCAACGCCCGGCAGCGGCGAATGCCGCTTTGAGATGGGCCACACCGCGCCCGAAGAAAAGCCCGGGCAGACCGTGCTGCAGCCCGCCGCCCCGGCACCTGCCGCGCGGCCCGCTGCGACCCAGCCGAAAAAGGGCGGCTTCACGACGCTGTCCGCGGCAGAATACCGCGCTTTGAACGGTCTGACCGCGCCCGTGCCTGCGCGCCCGCTGCCGACGGCGCAGGGCGTTCAGAATGCACAGGGCACACAGCCTGTCCCGGGCGTGCTGGAGGCACAGTCTCCAAAGCCCGCCTACACGGCGGGACCCGCACCGAGACCGCTGACCCCGGTCACGCCGGTGACGGCGGTTGAAACGCCCGCGTCGGAGCCCGTAACGATTCCCGCCCCGCAGCCGATGCCACACGCCGTCAGCGATGACACGGTGCTGGACATCCTGCCGGAGCTGCCCGACGAGGCCCCCGCAGCAGACCCCGAGACGGATTACGTTCGGAATGACCCGCATGCTTTAAGCGCCCTGCCAGACATGGTCAGCACACGTCCCGAGCAGACGACGCTGACCCCGCCGCCTGCAAGCGAGCCGCTGTGCCTTGTCGGCGAGGTGTTCAAGACCTATATCATCACCGAGCGCGGCAGTGAGCTTTGCCTTATCGACAAGCACGCTGCGCATGAGCGCATTCTGTTTGAGCAGCTGGCCAGGGACTACGGCAGCGTGCCGTCCCAGATGCTGCTTGTCCCTGTGCAGGTCAATCTGACCGCCGCGGAAAAACAGGCCGTTTTGCAGAACCTTGACCTTCTGACCGATGCCGGCATCGAGGCCGAGGACTTCGGCGGCTCGACTGTTGTCGTGCGTGCCGTGCCCGCGGACGTGCCGGTGGACGATGTAGAGGATATGATCGTGGAGCTGGCGGCAAAGCTCGCCGACGGCGGACGCGACGCCCTGCGTGAAAAGACCGAGTGGGTGCTGCATTCCATCGCCTGCCGCGCGGCCATCAAAGCGGGGGACCGCACGAACGCCGCCGAGATGCTCGCGCTGGCCCAGCACATCATGGACGGCACGGTCCCGCCGTTCTGCCCGCACGGGCGGCCCTGCGTATTGAAAATCACCCGGAAGGAGCTGGAAAAGCAGTTTGGCCGACTTGTCTAAACCCCGCGTCGTCGCCGTCGGCGGGCCGACGGCCAGCGGCAAGACCGCACTTTCCGTCGCGTTGGCCAGAGCCTTTGACGGTGAGATCATCAACGCCGACTCGATGCAGATTTACAAAAATCTCGACGTAGGCACGGCGAAGCCGAGCGCGGAGGAGCGGCAGGAGATACCGCATTATCTTTTGGACTTTCTGTCGCCGGAGACCCCCTACAGCGTGGCGGACTTCACCGCCGCCGCTGACCCGCTGATACGGGACATCACGGCCCGCGGCAGACTGCCCCTCGTCGTGGGCGGCACGGGGCTGTATATCACCAGTCTTTTGAGCGGTATGGCGTTTGCCCCGGAAAAGACCGACCCCGCCATCCGCGCCCGATTACAGGCGTGGGCGGACACCGAGGGCGGTGCGGCACTTTACGCCGAGCTGCAAAGGATCGACCCCGACTACGCCGCTCAGGTCCACCCCAACAACCTGCCGCGCGTCATCCGCGCACTGGAGCTGTTTGAAGCCACAGGCCGCCGCATGAGCGACCAGCGCCGCGAGGCCAGGCCTGCCGAGGCACCCTACCATGCGCTCTGCCTCTGCCTGACCTGCCGGGACCGCGCAGTGCTGTACAGCCGCATTGACCGCCGCGTGGACGAAATGGTCGGAAACGGTGTGCTGGACGAAGCAAGGCAGGTCTACGACCACCGCGATGCCTACCGCACGGCGGCGCAGGCCATCGGCTACAAGGAATTCTTCCCGTACTTTGAAGGCGCGGCCAGTCTGACCGAATGCACCGAGCGTCTCAAGCAGGCAACGCGCAACTACGCCAAGCGCCAGCTGACCTGGTTCCGCCGCCAGAACGACGCGGTGTGGCTCTATCTGGATGAGGAGGATGTCACCGAACGCGCCTGCACGCTGGTGCGGGCCTTTTTGCACAACGAGGAATAACGGAAAGGAGGGTGCACCGTGAGCAACCGGCAGGACCGCCCGCTGGCAAAAAAACTTTTACACGCGCTGGGTCTGCTGGCACTGGCACTCTTCCTGCTGTATGTTGCCGTCCAGTTCGTGCTGATCTTCCATCGGTCCTACAAGACCGAGACCGCCATCCGCTACACGCTGGCCGAAAGCCTGAACCTGACCGGCGTTGTGGCATTTGACGCTGTGGATGTGCCGGGCAGCGGCAATCTCGGCTATCTTGTGCAGGATGGCGAGCGCGTGACGAACGGTACGGTGGTAGCCGAATGCTACACCGATGACACCCAGGGCCTGCAGCGTGAGCGTCTGGACCGGCTCGAGCGCTCCATCACGCTGCTTACGAAGTCGCAGAATTCTGCCGGCAGTGAGCTTTCGGTGCTGACAAACCAGACGAAACAGGCGTTGTACAACCTGCTGGATAAGCTGGACACTGCCCAGTATACCGGCATCTCCGACGCGCAGGACAGCTTTCTGCTGGCCCAGAACCGTCTGCAGATCAGCACCGGGCAGACGGCGGATTTCTCCCAGTCCATCGCAGCGCTGCAGACCGAGTACGACGGCATCAAGGCACAGCTCGACACGCTGCAGACCGTCACCGCCACAACGAACGGCTATTTCAGCCGCACGGAGGCCTCGCCTGCCATCCGGACGGACTGCCGGGCGCTGGCCGATGCCGACCCGGCCACGCTGCAAAAAATGCTGGCAGACGGCTTCCCGGCAGCGGATACAAACCGCGCCGGACAGATCGCGACGGGCTTCAGCTGGAAATTCTACGCGGTCTGCGATTTGGATACCGCCGCACGGTTCGACGGTCTGTCCACGGTGAAAATCAGCGTACCCGGCAAGCAGAACACCCCGCTTTCCGCCACGGTGGAGGAAGTCACCGAGGACAAGGACAACGGCATTGCCAAGATCGTGCTGCAATGCCAGACCATCAGCGCCGAGGTCCTGGGCCTGGGCTGCGAGACCGTGCAGGTCGATTTAAAAACCTACGAGGGCATCCGCATCGACAAGGAGGCGCTGCATATCGTGAACGGCCAGCGCGGTGTCTATGTCAAGTACGGCAACCTGCAGCGCTTTTTGAAGATCACAACGCTGTATGAGAATGACAGCTACATTCTTGTCCCGGAGGACGGCAAGCTCGGCAGTGCAAATGAGGTGCGCCTCTATGATGAGATCATCGTGCAGGGCACAAATTTGGAGGATGGCAAACTATTGTAACGAAAATACGCCATTTGTATTGACAAGACTGCCAAAAAAGAAGATAATATTTAATGTATATCGCTGTAATAACGCGCTGACGTAAACGGCGCTTTCTGATCAAAGGAGTTTTACGACCATGTCCATGCTTGACAGTTTGAGAAGCAAGCTCGGTATCGACCCCGAAGCGGATACCTATGTAGATGACACTGAAGAGAATGTTTTCCCCGGCGGGCAGGGGGCTGCAGCTGCGCAGGAGTATACCCAGCAGCAGGAGATCAAACAGCACAGCAATAAGGTCGTGAACATCAACGCGACGACCCAGCTGCAGGTCGTTCTGGTCAAACCGGAGCGCTTTGACGATGCGTCCAGCATTGCGGACCAGCTCAACGCCAAGCATACTGTGGTGCTGAATCTGGAGTCTGCCAGCAAAGAGGTCTCCCGCCGTCTGATCGACTTCCTGTCCGGTGTAGCGTATGCCAACAATGGCCAGATCAAGCGCGTGGCGACCAGCACCTTCATTATTACGCCGTACAACGTTGATATTATGGGTGACCTGCTCGACGAGCTGGAAAACAATGGCGTCTTCTTCTGATACCGCCAATGCGGTGCGCGGCTTTGTGCCGCCGCAGAATGACGACGAGCGCCGCCTGATGCGCCGTGTCGAGGAGCTGTGCCGCGTTGCGGTAAGCCGCGGCATCCCGCGTTATACGGGCTTTCTCTCGGACCGGGAGCAGAGCCTGGCGCAGGCCGCCTGCAACAAGGCCGGGTGCAGCTGCATCCGCTTTTGGGGCGGCTTTGACGCGGCAGAACGCCGGGTGCTCTGTATTGAGCCGCCCGACGCCTGGCAGGAAGAACCGCTGGCCTACCTGCAATGCACCGCTTACGGGGATAAGCTGCCGACCCACCGGGATTATCTCGGTGCGATTCTGGGTCTTGGCCTTGAGCGCAGCTGCGTGGGGGACCTGCTGGCAGACCCCGAGCGTGAGGACACATTTTACGCGGTGATCCTCGCCGACAAACAGGAATTTATAAACGCGGAGCTGACCGGCGCAGGGCACTGCACCGTGCATACTGCGTGCATCGACGCACTGCCCGCCCGTCTGGCCGAAAGCCGCGAGCGCACCCTGCAGGAGGCTACCGTGCCGTCCCTGCGTGCGGACGCAGTGCTGGCAGCCATGCTGCACACCTCCCGCACCCGCGCGGCAGAATATATCGCCGCGGGCCGTGTGGAGATCAACCACCTGCCGTTGAAGGCCGCCCACGAGACCGCCTACGCCGCGGATATTTTTACAGTGCGCGGCGTGGGGCGCTTCAAGCTGGCGGCCATCGGCGGCAAAAGCCGCAAGGATCGTCTGTTCATATCCTTTTACCAATATTGAGCGCAGGATCGCCCGCAGCGCTGCGGGCAGGGAATAACGGGGCCGTGCGCCCCGCATACAGGAGGAAAGCCGTCATGATCTCTTCCGAGGATGTCCGCCACGTCACATTTGACAAAGCGTTCCAGGGCTATCGCCGTGAGGATGTGGATGATTATCTCAAGCAGGTCGCTCAGGCAATGGACGACCTGGCTGCCCAGAATGATGATTTGCAGAAAAAGCTCGTCATGCTGGCCCAGCGCATTGAAAAATACCGAACGATGGAAAACTCCCTGAGTACGTCGATGATCAACGCCCAGCGCATGGGGGACAGTATTATCCGCGAGTCCAAGCAGAAAGCGGCGGAGATCATCCGCTCGGCCAACATCAAGGCGGAGGACCGCGAGCAGCGCGCCCGCGATGACGTCGAGCTGGCCAAGCAGGAGATCGTCACGCTCAAGGGTGAGGCAGACAGCTTCAAGCGTTCGCTGATCGAGATGTACCGCAAGCATATCAACCTTATCAATAAACTGCCCGATTACACCAGACGGCCCGAGGATGAACCCGTTCCGCCGCCGTCACCGGCCCCGGAGCAGGCCGCTGCCCCTGCGGCAGAGCCGCAGCCCGCTGTGCAGGCCCCGGCCTACACGGCCCCCGCAGCCCAGCCTGTGCCGGAGCCGGCCCCGGTACAGCAGACAGCCCAGATGCCCGCCATGCAGGAGACGGCCTACTATGAGCCGCCCACAGCCCAGCCCGTGCCGGAGCCGATGGAAAGTGCCCAAGCTCAGGGCGAAAAGGTAGACACGGTGGAATTTGCCATCGCGCCGCACCCGGAGGAGCCGGAGGAAGCCGAGCCCGCCCCGATCCCCGTGGAGGAGCCCGCCATCGACGAGACGCGGCTCCAGGATGTCTCCGGCCTGTATGACGAGCCGGAGGCCAAGCCTGCCCGCCGCCGCAAGGCCGGTACGACCAGGCGCACGACCCGCAAAAAGGCAAGTGACGAACCGCAGGAGGAGCTGAATTCCCCGGCGTTCGATAACTTTGAAGGCGTTGACTTTGACAGCTGACGCCCGATGTGATATAACTAAAGAATCCAATAAATAGAGGAGAGTAGGAAACTTTGGCGCAGAACTACAACGACACCATCCATAAGATGCAGACCCCGTTTGAAATGCGGGCCGGTCTGCCGAAGAAGGAACCCAAAATGCTCGAGGACTGGGAGCAGAACCATGTCTATGAGCAGATGATTAAGAACAACGAGGGCAAGCCGCAGTACATCCTGCACGACGGCCCTCCGTATGCCAACGGCAATATCCACATGGGTACGGCCCTGAACAAGATCATCAAGGACATCATCATCCGCTATAAGAATATGTCCGGCTTCCAGGCACCCTACGTGCCCGGCTATGACACCCACGGCCTGCCCATCGAGCTGAAGGCACTGAGCTCCCTCGGCGACAAGAAGGCCGGTGTCTCCAAGCTGGAGCTGCGCCAGATCTGCAAGGAGTTTGCCACCGAGCACATCGGCGTCATGAACGAGCAGTTCAAGCGTCTGGGCGTGCAGGGCGACTTTGAGAACCCCTACCTGACCCTGCGCCCCGAGTTTGAGGCCCGCCAGGTCGAGATCTTCGGCGAGATGGCAAAGAAGGGCTACATCTACAAGGGCATGAAGGCCGTGTACTGGTGCCCCGAGGACCGCACCGCCCTGGCCGAGGCTGAGATCGAGTACGCCGAGGACGAGTGCGATTCCATCTATGTCCGCTTCAAGCTGACCGACGACCCCAACGGCGTGCTGGCCAAGCACAACATCCCGCTGGACAAGGCATGGATCGTCATCTGGACGACCACCACCTGGACGTTGCCCGCCAACGTCGCGACCTGCCTGAACCCCAATCTGGAATATGCCTTTGTCAAGATCGGTGACGCCTACCACATCATGGCCCGCGAACTCGTTGAGTCCACGATGAAGGGCTGCCATATCGGCGAGTACGAAGTTCTGCCCGAGACTGTTCTCGGCAGTGAGCTCGAGCTCATGCAGTATCAGCATCCGTTCCTTGACCGCAAGGGTCTGGTTATTCTGGGCGACCACGTCACGCTGGAAGGCGGCACGGGCTGCGTCCACACCGCTCCCGGCCATGGTGTTGAGGACTTTGAGGTCTGCGTCAATCACTATCCGCAGGTTCCCGTTGTCGTTCCCGTGGACGACGCGGGCCGCCTGACCGCCGAGGCGGGCGAGAAGTTTGCCGGTCTCAAGGTCTGGGACGCCAACAAGGTCATTCTGGAGCACATCAAGGAGAGCGGCCATCTGATGGGTGTGCAGCACATCACCCACCAGTACCCGCATTGCTGGCGCTGCCATCATCCCATCATCTTCCGTGCTACCGAGCAGTGGTTCTGCTCCATCGACGCCTTCAAGGAGGACGTCTACAAGGCCATTGACAGCGTGCACTGGCAGCCGGCGTGGGGCCATGACCGCATGGCCGGTATGGTCCGTGACCGCAGTGACTGGTGCATCAGCCGCCAGCGCGTCTGGGGCGTGCCCATCCCGGTATTCTACTGCAAGAAGTGCGGCAAGTACCATATCACCGATGCCTCCATCAAGGCTGTGTCCGACCTGTTCCGCAAGGAGGGCAGCGACGCCTGGTACAAGTACGATGCCAACGACATCCTGCCCAAGACCGAGGTCTGCGAGTGCGGTGCCTCCGACTGGGAGAAGGACCCCGACATCATGGACGTCTGGTTCGACTCCGGCTCCACCTGGAGCGCTGTCTGCCGTGAGCGCCCCGAGCTGCGCTGGCCCGTTGATATGTATATGGAGGGTGCCGACCAGTTCCGCGGCTGGTTCCAGTCCAGTCTGCTGACCAGCGTCGCCACCCAGGGTGTGGCCCCGTACCGCGAGGTCCTGTGCCACGGCTGGGTCGTCGATGCCCAGGGCAAGCAGATGCACAAGTCCGCCGGCAACGGCATGGAGCCCAGTGAGATCATCCGCGACTACGGTGCTGACATCATCCGTCTGTGGGTCGCTTCCAGCGATTACACCGTCGACGTCCGCGCCGGTAAGGAAATTTTCCGCCAGCTGTCCGAGGCGTACCGCAAGATGCGCAACACGGCCCGCTTCATGCTGGGCAATATCAACGACTTTGATCCCGCGAAGGATATGGTCGATGATGACCAGCTGTTCGAGATCGACCGCTGGGCACTCGAGGCCTGCAACAAGCTGACCGCCACCATGCGCGATGCCTACGAGCACTACGACTTCAGCCGTGCCTACCACGCGCTGTACAACTTCTGCGTCATTGATATGTCCAACTTCTACATGGACGTCATCAAGGATCGTCTGTACTGCGCAGATGACCACGCACGCCGCTGTGCCCAGACCGCGCTGTACCGCATCCTGGTCGACTTCACCAAGCTGCTGGCACCCATCCTGTGCTTCACCAGCCAGGAGATCTGGAGCTACATCCCGAAGCTGGACGGCATGAAGGACTATGTTGTCTTTGAGCAGATGCCCGAGGCCAAGGCTGCCGCCGATGAGGCGTTTGAGGCCAAGTGGGACCGCATCATGGCCATCCGCGACGACGTCAAGAAGGTGCTGGAGCAGGCCCGTGCCGATAAGGTCATCGGCTCTGCGCTGGAGGCCGGTCTGACGCTGTACTGCAGCAAGGAGGTCTACGACTTCCTGAACGCCATCCCGATGGATGAGCTGGCTGACCTGTTCATCGTCTCCCACGTTGACCTTGTCGAGGGTGAGGGCGGCGTCAAGGGCCTGGTCGAGGGTCTCGGCGTCAGCGCTGCCCATGCGGCTGGCAACAAGTGCCTGCGCTGCTGGAAGTACGAGACCACCGTCGGTGAGGACGGCCTCTGCCCGCGCTGCGCTAAGGTCTTGAAGCAGTAAATTTACTCTACCGTCAGCGGTGCTTATACGTTTAAGCACCGCTGATTTTTTCGGATAAGGTGTTGTATGATTTCTGGTTTGTTATCGCTGGCAGGAGCGGCCATTCTGGTCGTCATTGACCAGCTCATCAAGCACTGGGCCACGGCGGCGCTGCTACCGGTGGGCAGCATGGACGTGCTGCCCGGCGTTGTGGAGCTGCGCTACTGCCTGAATGACGGCATGGCGTTTTCGATGCTGGCCGGTAAGCAGGGACTGCTCATCGGCATGACGTCGGTCATGCTGCTGGCTGTCCTTATCATGCTGTTCGTGCGCAAAATGCCGCTGACAGAGCGCGCAGCCTGGACGCTGGTACTGGGCGGCGGCGTGGGCAACCTCATTGACCGCGTGCTCAACGGTGTGGTCGTGGACTACATCAATGTGCTGTTCATGCGGTTTGCCATCTTCAATTTTGCGGACATCTGCGTCTGTGTCGGCGTCGGCCTGCTGATGCTCGCCGTGCTGCTGGACTCTTTCAAAAAGGATAAGACCGCAGAGCCAAAGGCGGACGAAGATGGAGCGGCTTGAGCTTACCGCAGCCCCCGGCGACAGCGGACGCCTGGACGCCTGGCTGGCCGGGCAGTGTCCGACGCTGTCCCGCAGTGCGCTGCAAAATCTGATCGAGCAGGGGCTTGTGACCTGCGGCGGCGCGCCCGTCAACAAAAAGGATAAGGTGGCGCCCGGCAAAATCTACGCCATCGACCTGCCTGACCCGCAGCCCATCGAGGCCCGGCCCCAGAATATCCCGCTGGACATTGTGTACGAGGACGACGACCTGCTCGTTGTCAACAAGCCTAAGGGCATGGTCGTACACCCGGCCCCCGGCAACCCGGACGGCACGCTCGTCAACGCGCTGCTTTACCACTGCGCGGGGCAGCTGTCGGGCATCGGCGGGGCCATCCGCCCGGGCATCGTCCACCGCATTGACAAGGACACGAGCGGCCTTCTCGTCGTTGCCAAAAACGATGCCGCCCATCAGGCGCTCAGCGCCCAGATGAGCGTACACAGCATCCACCGCGTCTACCATGCCGTGGTGTACGGTAACCTCAAGGAGGACGAGGGCTTTGTGGAAAAGTGGCTCGGACGCGACCCGCGGGACCGCAAGAAAATGGCCGTCCTGGCCGAGAACGCTGCGGGGGCCAAGTATGCCTACACGGGCTGGCAGGTGCTGGAACGCTGCGGCAATTTCACTTATATTGCGTGCAAATTAAAGACCGGGCGCACCCATCAGATTCGTGTACACATGGCCTCGACGGGGCATCCGTTGGCAGGGGATGCTGTGTACGGCCCCAAAAACTGCATCAAATCGCTGAATGGCCAGTGCCTGCACGCCAAGGAGCTGGGCTTTGTCCACCCACGGACAGGGGAGTGGATGCAGTTTGATTCGCCCCTGCCGCCCTATTTTACAGAGTTTCTGACACGGTTAAGAAAGGAACATCGCGCATGAAACCACCCCTAAGCGATACCCTTGTGATCTGTGATATGGATAATACGCTGCTGACGGCCAAGGAGGGCATCCCCGCCTGCAACCGCGCGGTCATCCAGCTGTACACCGGCATGGGGGGGCTTTTCACGGTGGCAACGGGCCGCCCGCCGGAGTCCATCCGCGCGGCGCTGGGGAACATCCGCCTGTCGCTGCCGGCCATCTCCTGCAACGGGGCGCTGCTGTATGATTTCTCCGCCGAGTCGGTGCTGCACCGCTCGACGCTGAACCGCGAGCAGGCGACGACGGCCATCCTTGACATCCTGAACAAGTTTCCGCATATAGGCGTGGAGGTCATGGCCGGAAACGGCGAGATGTTCGTCATCCATGCCAATGAGGTGACCCACGCCCATCAGGTGGACGAGCACCTCGGCAGCATTGCCTGCCCGGTGGAGAGCGTGCCTGACGGCTGGGTCAAGGTCGTCTTTGCCTCTGACCCGGAGAGCATCCGCAAGCTGGGCCAGTACGCCAAGACGCGGTACTACGGGCGGGAAAACTACTTCCTGGCCACGAACAGCATTTACTTAGAGATCATGCCCAGCGGCGTCAGCAAGGCCAGCGGTCTGCATGACCTGTGCGCCCTCATGAGCAAATCCATGAAGAACACCGTCGTTATCGGTGATTACTACAATGACCTGGAGATCATGCGGGAGGCTGGCTACGCCGTGGCTGTCGCCAACGCACCGGCAGAGGTCAAGGCTGCCGCCGACCATGTGACGACCTGCACCTGCGCCGAGGGCGCAGTGGGGGAGTATCTGTACAGCCTGATCGGCAGGGCCGAAGGACGTGAGGTTTGACGATGAAGGTCAGCGAACTGATGAACCCCAAGGGCGTACTGCTCTATGCAAAGATCGATAACTCTGCCGACGCGCTCGGCATTCTGGTCGAGCTGCAGGAGGGCATCGGCGTTATCACCAACGGCAATGCCTACTACAATGCGGTCAGCTACCGGGAAACGTTCGGCGGCACAACGGCCATCGGGGGCGGTATTGCGCTGCCCCACGCCTGCAACGCGGGCGTGTCCGCACCGGGCATCTCGGCGCTGCTGCTGCGCCGCGGTGTCGACTGGGGCGCACCGGACGGGGAACCCGTGGATCTTGTGTTCATGATCGCTGTTCCGCCGGGCAGTGAGAGCCTGCATCTGCAGATCCTGGCGCGGCTCGTAAACCTTCTGAGCCGCAGCGACCTTGTGGAAAGCCTGCGCACAGCCAGCAACCCCCACCGCTTTGTGGAGTTGATCGCCAAGGCGGAAAACGCCTGCTTTGCGGAATAAAACCGAAAGTTGTCCCAGCTTATTTGCAAGCTGGGGCTTTTTGTTTGCCTCCGCAGGGGCGCATTCTATATGCGCCCGTGCAGCTTACGGCGGG
>OIXG01001852.1_pt1 | contig 18342 bp, 13 predicted proteins | sample 1587731 | NCBI WGS metagenome assembly OIXG01 (sample SAMEA3888908, study PRJEB22519) | human gut metagenome | biome: human gut; feature: human-associated habitat; material: faeces | place: Denmark | collected 2010
TGAGTGATACGATCCTCGCTCTGCTCGGCTTTGCAACGGTGATTGCGGTCATCGTCCTGCTGCTGCGCAATGTCACGGTCCCTGCACTGGCATTCGTCAGCGTCTCGACCATCACCGCAGCCATTCTGGTGGCTACCGGTGCTTTCACCCTGGATGAAATGGCTGGCTTTATCAAGGAGGGCGTCAAGGGCGTCCACGGTACGGCGGTCCTGTTCATCTTCTCCGTCCTGTTCTTCGGCGTCATGACCGATGCAGGCATGTTCGACAAGATCATCGGTGCGCTGATGAAGAAGGTCGGCAACAACGTCGTCGGCGTTGCCCTGATGACCTGCCTCATCGCCATCATCGGCCATCTGGACGGCGGCGGCGCTTCCACCTTCCTCATCACCATCCCCGCCATGCTGCCCGTCTACAAGCGCCTGCACATGCGCCGTGAGACCCTGCTGCTCATCTGCGTCACCGCAATGGGCGTCATGAACCTGATGCCCTGGGGCGGCCCCACCATGCGCGCCGCAAGCGTCATCGAGATGGAGCCCAACGACCTGTGGTTCCAGCTCATGCCCATGCAGATCGTCGGCCTGGTGCTGGCTGTCGGCACCGCCATCTTCTGGGGCCTGCAGGAGAAGAAGCGCATCGCAAAGCTCGGCGATGCCATCGTTGCTGAGGACGCCGGCAAGTACGACGACTCCGACGACGGCAAGAAGGATGAGGCTCTGGCTCGTCCCCAGAACTTCATCTTCAACGTCATCCTGACTCTGGCCGTCATCATCGTGCTGGTCCTGGACATCTTCCCCTCTTACTACGTCTTCATGGTCGGCTGCGCTCTGGGCATTCTGGTCAACTACCGCGGCAAGAAGCTGCACAACTCCATCATCAAGAGCCATGCGGCTTCCGGCCTGACCATGGCCTCCACCATTATGTGTGCCGGCGTCTTCCTCGGTGTCCTGAGCAAGAGCGGCATCATGGAGAAAATGGCCATCATGATGGCCGGCGTCATCCCGGCTTCCATGGGCAAGTTCCTGCCGGTCATCATCGGCGTCCTGAGCGTGCCTCTGGCTCTGCTGTTCGATACCGACTCTTACTTCTACGGTCTGCTGCCCGTCCTGATCAGTGTTGGCAACCAGTTCGGCGTCAACCCGGCTCACATTGCCATCGCCATGGTCGTCTGCCGCAACTGCGCCACCTTCATCAGCCCGGTGGCTCCCGCTACCTATCTGGGCATTGGTCTGGCCGGTGTCGAGATCAAGGATCACATCAAGTACTGCTTTGGCTGGCAGTGGGGCGTGTCTCTCATCTGCCTGGTCGCAGGCCTGATCCTCGGCGTCATCACGTTCTAAGTTTCCCATTCCGCCGCTCGGCCGCTTCCCGCAAGGGCAGCCCGGGCGGCTTTTTTGAAAAATCCCGATCCCCATTCTGAATCCCTCAAAGGAGGCTGCTGCAATGAACCAAACCCCCGTCTGCACCGCGGCCGACGCCATCTATCGTCTGGCGGCGGGCAACCTCAAATATCTCAATGCGGAAAGCGGACACGGCGATATCTCCCGCCGCGTCCGGCTGGCCACCTGGGCGAAAGGCCAGTCCCCCTACGCCATCATCGTCACCTGCTCGGACTCCCGGGTCATCCCGGAGAGCATCTTCTCAGCCGGCATCGGGGAGCTGTTCGTCATTCGGCTGGCGGGCAATGTGATCGACGACCAGCAGCTGGGCAGCATCGAGTACGCGGCCGGGCACCTGGGCTGCCGGTTGGTGGTGGTGCTGGGCCACACCCACTGCGGCGCGGTGGATGCCGCCATCCACTACGAGCCGGAGGGGTATCTCAAGTACATCACCGATGAGATCAAAAAAGCCATTGGCGATGAAAAAGACCCCTATAAGGCCAGCTGCAGGAACGTGCGGCACAGTGTGCAGGAGATCGAGAAGAGCCTGTGCATCCACCACATGGAAGAGGAAACCGGCCTGCGGGTCGTCGGTGCGATGTATCACATCGAGGACGGCAGTGTGGAATTCTTGTAAAATTGAGATCATTGCGGCAAAAACGGGTCATTTCCTGCGGGAAATGGCCTGTTTTCTTTTGACAATGCCCGCTGGACAGGCTATACTAACTCTGAATGGAATCGATCGGAAACGGAGGAGATACAAGATGGTACAGGTAGACCTCATCACGGGCTTTCTGGGAGCGGGCAAGACAACATTCCTGCGGCGGTACGCGGCATATCTGGCCGGGCAGGGGGAACGTGTCTGCATCCTGGAAAACGATTTTGGCGCGGTGAATGTGGACGCCATGCTGGTACAGGACCTGCTGGAACTGGGGTGCGAGATCGAGACGATCAGCGGCGGGTGTGACTGTGACACCCACCAGCGCCGGATGCGCACCAAGCTCATTTCCATGGCCATGCGGGGTTTTACCCGGGTGCTGGTGGAGCCCAGCGGCATTTTTGATGTGGACGAGTTTTTTGACGTGCTGCGGGACGACCCGCTGGACCGCTGGTATCAGCTGGGGAATGTAATCGCCATTGTGGACGCTCTGCTGCCGGAACAGCTCTCGCCGCAGGCGGATTATGTCCTGGCCTCCGAGTGCGCTAACGCGGGCCTTGTGCTGCTGAGCCGCGGCCAGCTGGCCAAACCCGGCCAGTGTGAAGCTGCCGTGGCCCACCTGAAACGGGCACTGACGGCCTGCAAGTGCAGCCGGGTGTTCCAGCCGGAGGAGATTTTGGCGAAAGACTGGGCCGCCCTCACGGAAGCGGACATGGCCCGGATCGCCCGCTGTGGGATGCGGCAGGCCAGCTGTGAAAAGCTGCATTTTGAGGAGCACGAGGCCTTTTCCTCGGCGTATTTTCTGGAGCTGGGGCTGCCCCGTGCCCGGCTGGAACGGAACATCCCCGGCCTGTTCACCGACCCGGCCTGCGGGCGGGTGCTGCGGGTGAAAGGCTTTGTGGAGGAAAACGGCCAGTGGGTGGAACTGAACGCTACCGCCGACGGCCTGACGGCAAGCCCGCTGGCACAGGGCCAGCAGGTGCTCATCGTGATTGGCGAGGGGCTGGACAAGGCAGCGATCGAGCAGAAACTGCGAAACTGAATTTTTTGCAGCGGACAGGCAAAGAAAGTGGGGAAAGAATTTGCTTCTTTGCGGTACCTGGCGTATAATGGAACCAACAAAACAAGGGAGGAAGACCCCCATGAATGGTACGCTCCTGCAAAAGCCCTCGGCCCGCCGGGTGATCGGGATGGTCGTCGGCATCGTCATCATTGGACTGGGCATCGCCCTGTTCAAGCAGTCACATCTCGGCAACGATTCCATCAGCGCTCTGAATATGCGTCTGGCAGAGCTCTTTGGCATCTCGCTGGGAGTGCAGAATATTGCCGCCAATCTCCTGATGTTCGCCATTGAGATCTGGGTGGGGCGGCAGTACATCGGCCTTGGCACATTCGTCAACGGCATCTGCATCGGTTTCATCGTCACCGCGTTCTATGACCCCATTGCAGCGTTTTTCGGCCCGGCGGCGTCTTTGCCGGAGCAGCTGCTCTGGGTGGCGGCAGCGGTCATCGTTACCGCGTTGGGGGCTTCGCTCTACCAGACGGCAGACCTTGGCATCGCCCCTTACGACGCGCTGGCGCTGGAGCTGCGGGACCACACGCCCGTGCCCTATTTTGGCTGCCGTGTCTTCACGGACGCGGTCTGCGCGCTGGCCTGCTGGATGCTGGGCGGCCTGGTAGGGCTGGGCACGCTGATCTGCGCGTTCTGCCTGGGGCCGGTCATCCAGTTTTTTAACGGGCATTTTTCGGAAAAAGTGCTGCGGTATCAGCCGCGGAAAACCTGAGCATCGGATCTGCACCGTCACGGGAATGAGGTGCAGGCGGCCCTGCGGCAGTGCGGGAAGACGCCGTAGGAGGACGCTCCCAAGGGGGAATAGCGAATGGCGGAAATGGAACATTACCCAAATTTTCAGAAAGACAATTACATCCACCCCAAAGCTGCATGGGATAAACTGCGGATGGCAGGCGCGCGGCGGCAGAATGTTTACCTTTACGCGGCCACGGGCTATGGCAAGACGGAGCTGCTCCACCGCTATCTGCGGCGGCGCAGGCATATCTGGCTCAGCGGCGAGGGCCTGACCGTGGAGACTCTGCAGGAGATCGCGCTGCCGGCGGAAGCCACCATGGTCATCGACGACCTGGCCCGGGTGCTGGACCCGGCCGTCCGGCGGGAGATCGTGTCTATGCTGGATCAGCCGGGGTTGTGGCTCGTTCTGGCGGGCCGCTGCCCGCTGCCCAGCTGGCTGACAGGGCCCTACGTCAATGGCCGTCTCAGTGTCATCCCGGAGGAAGACCTGAGGCTTTCCGAGGAGGAGATTGCCAAGCTGTACCTTTCGTGGGGCGTTCAGCTGCCCCGGAACCTGCTGGAAAAGCGGATCATCCCGCTGGTAGAGGGCAACCCGTTGGGGGCCCGGCTGCTGGCTTTGGAGATGAGCCAGGGCTCCAGCTATACGGAGGAGCTGATGAATGACCTGACCCGGAAGTTTTACGAGTATCTCAATCAGGCCATTTACAGCGAGTGGCCGGAAGAGATCCGGGAGATGATGATGCAGCTTTCGCTGCTGGAGCATTTTACCATCCAGCAGGCGGAAGAGATGACCGGGCGGAGCGATGTGAACCGCCTGCTGGCCCAGGCTGCCGAGATGGGCAACCTGTTCAGCTTCAAAGACGGTGGTTACACCCTGCGGCCCGCCGTCATCAACAGCATGAAGCTGCGGATGGAGACGGTCTGCGATCGGGTGCGGGAAAATGAGCTGCTCCGCCGTGCAGGCACCATCTGCGAAAAAGAGGGCAACATCCCCCGGGCACTGAAGCTGTATCAGGACGGCCAGTGCGAGAAAGAGATCCACGCCCTCCTCATCGACAACGCCCGCCGCTACCCCGGCGGTGGCTATTACTATGAGCTGACGCCCGCCTATCTGGCCCTGCCGGAGGAGGAAGTACGCTCCTCGCCCGACCTGATCGCGGCGCGGAGTATGCTCTACTCGTTGGCGCTGAACGCCACGGAGAGCGAGCGCTGGTATGCCGTGCTGCAGAAATATGCCGCGGGCCACCCGGACCCGGAGGAGCACCGCCTGGCTGAGAGCTGGCTGGTCTATCTGGACATCAGTCTGCCCCACCGGGGCAGCACCAACCTCATCGAGGTACTGGACGAGGCTGCCCGGAAGATCCAAACCGAGCGTCTGGTGATGCCGGAGTTCTCGGTGACGGGCGGCCAGCCCTCCCTCATCAATGGCAGCAAGGATTTCTGCGATTGGACGCGGGATGATCAGACCATGGCGTTCCAGCTGGAAAAGCATGTGGGCGAGGTACTGGGCCCCTACTCCAAGGGGCTGGTGTCCATTGGCCTGGCGGAGAGCCTGTTTGAAAAGGGCGGCAACATCTACAAGGTGCTGGAGCTTGCCAACCGGGGCCTGATGGAGACCATGAATGGCGGCAAGTTTGAGCTGGAGTTTGTGGGCGCGGCGCTGGTGGCCCGGGTGTATCTGGTCACCGGCCATCCGGGCGACTCGGTCAAGACACTGGAAGAGATAGAGACCCGCGCCCGGCAGTGTGGTGCCCGCCGCGTGGTGCGGAACGTGCGGGCCATGCAGAGCCGGATCAAGCTCTGGCAGGGCCGGGTAGAGGACGCGGTCCGCTGGATGGAGAACGAGCCCCAGAACGAGATCCATTTCAATGTGCTGGAACGGTACTGCTACAATACCTTTGTCCGGGTGTACATGGCGCAGCAGCGGTATGATAAAACCGCGCAGATCCTCATGCGGCTGCGCAGCTATGCCAATATGGAAAAGCGGCCCTGGCTCCAGATGGAGGGCGACCTGCTGGAATCCATCATCCGTTACCGCACCGGGAACCCGCTGTGGAAAACGGAGCTGACCCAGGTGCTCCGCCGGGCCGAAAGCTACCACTTTGTCCGGCTGTTCTGCCGGGAGGGCGCGGCGCTGCTGCCCCTGCTGCAGGAGCTTGGCTGCCCGGAGGGCGTGGACGAGGCCTACTGGCAGGAAGTGCTGGGCAAGACCCGCGCCATGGCCGAGGCTTATCCGCTCTACCTGAGCACCAATGCCCCGGCGGCACTGCCGGGCGCGGTGCAGCTGAGTGAGCGGAGCGTCAAATACCAGTGCGAGCAGGCCTACCACAAACTGGGTACCAGCAACAAGGTGGAAGCCCTTGCCGCCGCGCGGAAATTAAATCTCTTATAATGCCCTCTCAGTCTCGCTCCGCTCGACAGCTCCCCCAAAGGGGTGAGCCCTTGGCAAAGAGATGTTGTTTGTGGGGATTGCCAAAGCCTCTCACTTTGGGAGAGGTGGCATTGCGTAAGCAATGACGGAGAGGGCAAGGATGCTGCCCAAGAAAAATAAGCGCAGCGATGTGCTGACTCTGATAAACAGAGTGCATATCGCTGCGCTTTTGTGTTTTGTAAAGTGAACTTTACTTTTCAAATTTGAACAGGGGAGCGCCTGCGGCCACGATGCCGCCGCCCACGATCTGCATTTCGGGCAGATCGTCCGCGTTGGTCACGATGAGAGCCGTGGCCGTGGGGTGGCCCGCTGCACGGATGGCGTCCAGGTCGATCTTGAGCAGCGGGGTGCCGGCTTTGACTTTTTGGTCTACCTTGACCTGTGCCTCAAAGCTCTTGCCCTGCATCTCCACGGTGTCCATGCCCACATGGATAAGAACCTCAATGCCGTCATCGCTCATCAGGCCAACGGCGTGCAGGGTGTCTGCAATGGTGGTCACGGTGCCGTCAAAGGGGGCGTAGACCATATCGCCGGTGGGCTCCAGGCCGCAGCCGGGGCCCAGGATGGCAGTGGCAAACGTTTCATCGGGCAGCTGCTCCAGCGGGATTACCGTGCTGTCGATGGGGGCCAGAACGGTCATCTTCTGGCCGGAAAATTTGGTGGCGGCAGCCTTGCTGCCAAAGATCTTGTCAAAAAAGCCCATGGGTATCTTACCTTCCTTTCAAAATCCAAGATATCATACCAGGGGGGAAAATGCAAGCAGCAACCTGTACAAAGACAGGCCGCTGTTTTTGGCAGTTACAGCAGGGCCAGCAGCTGCCGCACTTCCTCTATCCGGGTAGCCCAGCTGGTGGCAATCCGCATCACCGTGTGGGTGTCGTCGTATTTTTCCCAGAAGCCGAACTTTGCCTTGCCCTCCAGCGCTTCCAGCTGGGCGTTGGGGAAGACCACGAAGATCTGGTTGGTGGGGGAGTCCATGAAGAACTGGTAGCCTTTTTCCGCCAGACCCTTTTTCAGCACGGCGGCCGTCTCAATGGCGTTTTTGCTGATCTCGGTGTACAGGCCGTCGGTGAAGAGCACGTCGAACTGCAGACCCATCAGGCGGCCCTTGGCCAGCAGAGCGCCCTGCTGCTTGACCATGGTCATAAAGTGGGCGGGAGCGCCGTGGGGGAAGACGACAGCCTCGCCGCAGAGGGCACCTACCTTGGTGCCGCCGATGTAGAACACGTCGGTCAGGCGGGCAATGTCAGCCAGCGTGACATCGGTGCCCTCGCTGACCAGACCGTAGCCCAGCCGGGCACCGTCCATGAACAGGGGCATGTGGTAGGTGTGGCAGACGGCGGAAAGCGCTTCCAGCTCGGCCTTGGTGTACAGGGTGCCGTACTCCGAGGGGTGGGAGATGTAGACCATGCCGGGGAAGACGAGGTGGTCCATGTTGGCGTCGGCGTAGAATGTTTTGCAGAAATTTTCCACATCCTTGGCGGCCACTTTGCCGTTGGTGTGGGGCAGGCTGAGCACCTTGTGGCCCGTGAACTCGATGGCACCGGCCTCATGGGCGGCTACATGGCCGGTGGTGGCAGCCAGCACGCCCTCCCAGCGGTGGAGCATGGAGCCGATGACCACGGCGTTGGCCTGAGTGCCGCCGGAGATGAAGAAGACATCCGCCTCCGGGCAGGCGCAGGCCGCGCGGATCTTCTCTTTGGCGCTGGCACAATAGGGGTCGGTGCCGTAACCGGAAACTTTTTCAAAGTTAGTCTCTACCAATTTCTGCAAAATGGCCGGGTGGGCACCCTCACAGTAGTCGTTTTCAAAGTATAGCATCAAAGCTTTCCCTCCACAAATCAAGATAACCTAATAGTATCCCTAAATGAAAAAGGTGTCAAGCTAAGAAGATTTACTGCATCTTAAATGAGAATGTGGTATACTTTTCTGGTAAAGGAAACTCGGACGAGGAGGGACTGCGGGTGAAAGGGAAATTCCCATGGAAAGACATGCTCGTGTTGGGCGGTGCACTTGCGGCAGCGATTGCGGGCGTGGCGGCCATTCAGGCAGTCAGCGGCCGGATCGACGGCGTGGCATCCATGGTCTTTGTACTGGCTGCTTTTTTCGTCTCAATGTATACGGAGGGTTATCTCTGGGGCGTGGCGGCGTCGGTCATCGGAATGCTGGCGGTCAACTTTGCGTTCCGCTCGCCCTATTTTGCATTTAATTTCACTCTGCCGGAAAACCTGTTCTCGGGTGCCGTGATGCTGGTGGTGTCCATCATGACCAGCACCCTGACCACCCGCGTCAAAAAACAGGAGCAGCTGCGGATGGAGAGCGAGACGGAAAAGATGCGGGCGAACCTCTTGCGGGCCGTCTCCCACGACCTGCGCACTCCGCTGACGTCCATTTACGGGGCCTGCTCCACGGTGATCGAAAACTACGACTCCCTGGGCCGGGAGCAGAAGCTGAAGCTTCTGGGCGAGGTCTGCGAGGATGCCCAGTGGTTGAATCGGATGGTGGAGAATCTGCTGTCCGTCACCCGTATCGACAGCGAAAAGGTCTCGGTGAAAAAGACCCCCACGGTGCTGGAAGAACTCATTGACACCGTGCTGGTCAAATTCAAAAAGACGCACCCGGGGGTGAACATCAATGTGGAGCTGCCGGATGATTTCATCGTCATTCCCATGGACTCCATGCTCATCCGGCAGGTGCTGACCAATCTTTTGGAAAACGCTGTTCTCCACGCGGAGGGGATGACAAAGCTCACCCTCCGGGTGTTCACGCTGGGCAACCGGGCGGTGTTTGAGGTGGCGGACAACGGCTGCGGCATCCCGAAAGAGCGTCTGCGCACCCTGTTTACCGGGACGCTGCCCTCGGAGAGCGAGGCCGACAGCGGCAAGCATGGCATGGGCATTGGCCTTTCGGTCTGTGCTGCCATCATCAAGGCCCACGGCGGTGAGATCAAAGCCGAAAGCAAACCCGGTGAGGGCACGACCATTCGGTTCTGGTTAGAGACAGAAGAAATCGAGACGGAGGAGACCGAAGATGAGCAATAATAAATTCAAGGTCCTTGTGGTGGAAGATGAGGCCAATATCTGCAGCTTCATTGAGACGCTGCTGGAGACCAACGGCTATCAGGCACTGGTGGCGCACTCCTGCTCCATGGGCCTGACCCTGTTTGCCTCCCACAACCCCGACCTCGTGATCCTGGATCTGGGTCTGCCCGACCGGGACGGTCTGGAGCTGATCCGCACCGTGCGCCAGAAGTACATGACTCCGATCGTGGTGCTTTCGGCCCGCACCACGGAGCAGGATAAGATCGAGGCGCTGGACCTGGGGGCCAATGATTATGTTACCAAGCCCTTTGGCACCGGCGAGCTGCTGGCACGTGTCCGGGCCGCCCTGCGGGTCAACCGCTACAGTACGGCGGGCAGCCTGCCCACCGGGACGTTTACGGCACAGGACCTGGAGATCAACTATGAGCGCCGTAAGGTGTTTGTGGCCGGGAAGGAGATCAAGCTGACCCAGACCGAGTACAACATTGTGGCGTTCCTCTCCGAGCATGCGGGCCGTGTGATGACCTATGCCGCCATTGTCCGGGCCATCTGGGGCGATACGGACTGCGGAAGCACCAAGAAATTGCAGGTCAACATGGCCAACATCCGCAAAAAGCTGGGCAGCCGCCCGGGCAGCAACAATTATATCCTCAATGAGCTGGGCGTCGGCTACCGGATGATCGACGAAGACGGTGACAGCAAACCGCTGGACCTTGCCGCGGAAGAGCACTGAGGATCCATGGTGCACAAAAGAACGGAAAAGCAGAAATGAATGCTCCCCGCCGTGGCCGGAAATTCCGCCTGCGGCGGGGATTTTTGCCGCAGATACGCTGGATAAAAATAAGTAGAACTTTTTTGGAGAAAATGCTTGACATTTTTGGAATCCATGGTATAATTATCAACGTTCCGAGCCGAACAGCTCACGGACAAAAACAAAATAAGCGGATATGGCGGAATTGGCAGACGCGTTAGATTCAGGTTCTAATCGGGGCAACTCGGTGGAGGTTCAAGTCCTCTTATCCGCACTTTAGAGACAGCTTTCAAAAAAGGCTGTCTCTTTTCTTTTGCAGTAGTCCTTTTGGAAACACTCTACAGCGGATAAGGGGACTTGAACAGCACGGCCACGCCGCAGGCGGGGCAACCAACAGCCCAGTGGGCTGTTGGTTAGTGCGCGGTTCCTAGAGATTTAGGAATGTCTAACAAGAGGACTACCGTGAAGTGCGGATAAGAGGACTTGAAAGGGCGACGGTGCGCAGCACCGGAACCAAAGCCCCAGTGGGGCTTTGGTTCGCCCGTGGTTGGTAGAGTCCAGGAACGTCTACCGGGAGGACTTCCGTGAAGTGCGGATAAGAGGACTTGCAGCGGAGCTGACCGCCGCCTGCGAGCAAAGACTTCCCCCGGCCGGGGGAAGATGGCGAAGCCAAAAAGGGGAACACAGGGAAGCGAGGCTGGGGCCGCGCTCCGATTTTTCAAAGCCCGCTCAAGGGCTGTAGAAAAATCGGTAAGCGCAACCCGGGACAGCACGGCCACGCCGCAGGCGTGGCAACCAACAGTTCACGGTAGGTCTTGCAGATCAGATCACCAGCGATAAAGTGGTTTACCACTGATTGAAATGCACCCGGTCGGCCTCGTAGCGGCTTGCACGCGGGGCGGTAATGTCCGCTTCCGGGTAGCCGAGGGCGATGATGGAGTGGGGCACGATGGTCTCCGGCAGAGCGAAGAGCTTCTTCTGGGCCTCCACCCGGTCCATCTGAGGCCAAGTGCCCAGCCAGACGGAACCAAGCCCCAGCTCCTGTGCGGCAAGGCAGATGTTCTGGGCGGCAATGGCGCCATCAATGACCCAGTAATCCTTTGCAAAGCGGAACGCCCGGTCCAGGTCGCCGCAGACCAGGATACCGGCGGCGGCTTTCCGCAGCGGCTCGGCCGGGCGGCCGTTGGCGTCTGCCATCTGTGCCAGCTTTTCCGGGTCGGTCACTACCACGAAAGACCAATCCTGTGCATTGACGCAGCTCGGCCCGCTCATGGCGGCTTCCAGCAGCTGGTGCAGTTTTTCGCTTTCGATGGGATGATCCGTAAATTCCCGGCAGCTGCGCCGGGTGAGAATGGCATCCAGAGTGTTCATCAATCAGTGCCTCCTGTGTCGATTTGGGCTTAGTATAGCACAGCGGTTTGAAAATTTCATGTGCGATTTCGCTTGCAATTCCGGAAAGAACTCGGCAGGATCCATTCCGAACCAAATCCAAAAAAGGGGCTGTTTTGCAACAGCCCCATGACGTTCCATTGCCAAAATGCATCCAGATCAATCCAGAACAAAAGGGCCCGCCCTCTCATCGAATGATGAAAAAGGCGGGCCCTTTCAAAATCAGGTGTTCTGGTTTGTTACACGCTTCCAGCTGCGGACGGCTTTCCAGCGGGTGACGGATTTTTCAGGCTTGAACCGATCAGCGCTCTTGGGGGTCATCAGGCCCGTTTCCACGGCCCACTGGGCGGCCTGCGCGGTGTCGGGGTCGGTGATGTCCGTAAAGGCGGGCTGTGCGGCAGGGGCGGGGCGGCCGGCCGTGTTCCACAGCAGGAGGGCAAGCTCGGCGCGGGTCTTGGGCATGACGAAATCCGCCGGGAGCCAGTGCTCCTGATAGAGGCTCATGCCCAGGTCGTAGGCCTGCCAGGCTACCAGAGCGGTGGCGGCAGTGCCCAGTGCGACGCCTGCGATGACCGAGACGGTATCGGAGCCCTCTTCCTCCTGCATCCGGGGGGTGGCCTCGATGCTCAAAGGCTCGGCGGGCATGGTAAAGGCGAACTCTTCCAGTGTCCGGCCGGTTTCAAATTTCTCCGCGTCATCGGCGTTCAGCGCGCCGTTCAGGATGGTCCAGCGGTCAAACACCATGCCGGAGGGCATCCGGTCGGGGTCGGCCACCAGCCGGACGGAGGCGTCCTTTTCCAGCTGGAGAGAGGTATCGCCTGCGGGGGCAGTGACGTCCACCCCGTCCACATACACGAACGCGCCGGAGACGTTCAGCGCATAGGTATCCGGAAGGACAGGCGCGTTCTTTTCCCACTTGACGTAAACTTTGGTATCGCCCGTGATGGGAGTGCTGAAGTCAAACTTTGTTTTGTGGGCCTCGTCGGCATACCAGCCGATGAATGTATAACCCTCTACCTCGGGAATGGTGAGCTTGTCGGTTTCGATGAGTTTGCCGTATTCAATCGTCTGGTCCGCGAACGAACCATGCTCGGATACGAACTGGACCGTGTACTTGTTGATGTCCCACTTGGCAACCAGATTCAGCACATTGGGGGCATTGGTGGTGTCGGCGTCAAAATCAAATGGTTCATCGCCGTTGTACCAGCCTGCAAAGGTGTGGTTTTCTTTGGAGGGTTCAGCGGGTTCCTCAAACTTTCCGCCGCGGTCAATGGTCTGGGCGGGAGCAAGCGTTGTGCCGTCCGCCGTAAAAGTGGCTTCCAGCTTGTTGCAGACGAGGGGGTTTTCCAATACGCCGTTGTAGCTGCCCTTGGTAATGGCGTCCCACTGCTTTTTGGAACCGGAATAGGTTACAGTCATCGAGCTTGGACAGACATCAAAAGCACAGTTTCCAATGGAAGTGACAGAGACCGGAATGCGGATGGTTTTGAGATTTCCGCAATTGTAAAAAGCATAAGATTGAATCGTGCTCAGAGAGGATGGGAGAGTGATACTTTTCAAACTTGTACAACTATTAAAGGCGGAGAAACCAATAAACGTAACAGAATTAGGAATTGAAATATTTGTTAATTGGGAACAAAATCCAAAAGCATAATCGGAAATCGCAGTGACAGAATCTGGAATAGTAACACTGGTAACAGCGGAGTTAAAGAAAGCAGCATGGCCAATCGTCGTGACGGGTTTGCCTTGGTAGCGGCTGGGGATGGTGACATCCGCAGCAGTGCCCTTGTAACTGATTACGACGACGGCAGTGTTGTTAAGTATAAATTCAAAATCGAAAAGCTGCTCATTGGCAGCGTCCTTAGCAGCGTCTTCGACGGCTGGGTTGCCGCTTTGAATCGTTAGCTTACTCCAGTCACCTCCTATGTAATTTACGCTGGTGAGATTGGTGCAGCCTGCAAAGGCGTTGGCGCCGATCTCCGTGACGCTGTCCGGGATGGTCACACTGGTGATGGTGGTGTTATCTTTCAATGCATCTTCCCCGATTTTTGTGACAGGCCAACTGCTGATTGTGGGGGGAATGACCACGACCGTGTCGTTTCCATTATATTTTTTAATTGTTCCAGTAGTGGCGTCAAAAGTAAAGTCCCGAGAGGGAGCTGTGACCGTAATGGTAAATGTGGCACCCGTTATGGTGCCCCAATCCCAGTTGGTTAGGTCAAGGCGGACAATGAAGTTGCGTACGGCGGATTCATCATCAGAGCCGGGGTCGATCTTTATGTAATCACCACCGTAAACTGCATCATGCAATTCTCCGCTGGAAGCAGTGACAGAAGAACCCCACTGATCGGCATAGCTGTTGTCCTTTACAAATAAAAAACCGACGGAGCCATTGATATCCCCATAGCTTTTATTCTCAATAGTGACTTCATAAACAGCGGGAGAGACCTCTTTCATGGAGATAGAATGGGAGACAACCCAGTGGTTCAAATTTCCAACAATGCCAATCGTAAGTCCAGTATTGGCATTGCTCCCGCCATCCTCCGCCAGCGCGGAGACGGGCAGCAGGGTGAAGAACATAGCCACCGCAAGGATGGCGCTCAAAAGCCGTAGTCGTGGGGTTCGCATGGTGTAAACCTCTCTTTCCGTGTGGGGGTTCCGTGTGCAGGAAAAATGGAACCGCATCCAATCTTACCTTGATTTTACTGTAAAATGCGTCGGTTTGCAACGAGAAAAACCACGTTGTCATAATATTTGCCGCATTTTAACAAATTGCAAGGGCAAAACTGTACAGAGGATACAAAGAGAGTTCGTTTGCGATAAGCGTATGACGATTTGCAAAAACTTTCCGGTCTGCCAAAGCCTCCCCTACTAGGGGAGGTGGCAATGCGTCAGCATTGACGGAGAGGTTGTACAAAAGCAGCGCCTTGATATAAAGCTACCTCTGCTGTGCCGGATAAGCCCGCAGTGCGTCCACGGTGCGCCGGTACGCGGCTTCCACGGCGGGGAACAGCTTGTCGGCACCGTTCAGCGTGCCGTCGCGCGGGGCCATGGAATCGGAAACCTGCTCCAGCGTCATGACGCAAAACTTCTTTCCGGCTCAGATCAAAGACAGGTCAAATTCTCTTGGGGGGGGGGTAAGGAGCGCTGTTTCCAGTTCGTCCGGGATGCGGGACTGGAGATCGAACAGACAGCTCAGCAGCACCGGGTTGAACGAGCCGCGCTCGTCGTTCAAAAGGCGGTGGATGACTTCCTCGTGGGAGACCGCTTCCACCCGGCCATGCATCCCGGTCAGGGTGTCGTAGGCGTCGGCCAGGCCCACCACCTGGGCGGCAATGGGGATGCTCTCGCCCGTCAGGCCGTCGGGGTAGCCGGAACCATCGTACCGCTCGTGGTGCCAGCGGCAGATCTCGGCGGCCGTCTGGAGCAGGGGCTCGTTTTTATAAAAGTCCAGCCCCTCCAGCATTTTGGCACCCAGCACCGGGTGGGTCCGCATGACACGGGCCTCTTCTTCGGTCAGGGGGCCTTTCTTTTTAAGGATGGCGTCATCAAGGACGATCTTGCCGATGTCGTGCAGGGCGGACGCCGTGGTGATGAGGCTCCGCTCGCTGGCAGGCAGAACGTACCGGTCGGTCTTGAGCACCAGCTGCTCCAGCAGCATGGCCGTCAGGGTCTGGATGCGCTGGATGTGCAGGCCGTTCTCGCCGTTGTGCCGCTCCGTGACCTGGCTCAGAATGGCGATCATCAGGCGGTTGTTCTTCTCGCGCTCATAGAACTGCTGGGCCACCATCCTGCTCAGGCGGCGCTGCCGGGCGTAGAGCCTGGTCATATTGGAGACCCGGCGGTGGACGATGCGGGCGTCGAACGGGCGGCTGATGAAATCGGACGCGCCCAGCTCATAGGCCCGGTGAATGACGGCACTGGAGTCCTCACTGGAGACCATGATAACAGGGAGATCGTTCAGCAGGTCCTGCCCGGCCATCCGGGCCAGAACCTCAAAGCCATCCATATCCGGCATCACGATATCCAGCAGCACCAGAGAGATCCCGGAGCCGAACTGTTTGAGCAGGCTCATGCACTGGGCACCGTCCGAGGCTTCCAGCAGCTGGAAATCTTTGCCCAGGATCTCGGTCAGGATCTCGCGGTTCATGGGGGAGTCGTCCACGATGAGGACCGTGGGGCGGGGCGGACTCTGCACGTTGAGCACGTTCTGGGGCTCGTTCTCCGTCACCACCATGTTTTTCTGGCGCTTGGCCTGGTACATCCGTTTGTCGGCCAGCTTGACGGCCTCCTCGATGGAGACGCCTGCCGAGAGCACGCCACCGATGCTGGAGGTGATGCGGAGGCGCTCAAAGCCCGGCACCCGGGCACCGCTCAATTTTTGGTTGATGAGCCGCAGCTTGCGGGCAAAATCATCGGCCGGGATCATCGGCAGGATCAGGAGCAGCTCATCGCCGCCGTAGCGGATGAGCATGTCCGAGGAGCGGATGTTGTGCTGGATGATGGAGGCGACGGCGCACAGGGCCGCGTCGCCTGCTTCATGGCCGAACGTGTCATTGCAGAGCTTGAAATCGTCCAGGTCGATCATGGCGACGCCTGCCGTCAGGAACTTGTGGCGCAGCTCATCCTCATAAAAGCGGCGGTTATACACGCCGGTCAGCGCGTCGGTGTACAGGCGCTTGTCCTCGTGGGAGAGGGCGTCGCTGTCCGGGTCCAGCGGCTGGATCATCTCCATAATATAAGGGCTGCCGTCCACTTCCACATAGCGGGCCGTGGCCTGGTAGATCTGGGAGCCAACATGCTCCAGCTTGGATTTCTGCCCTTTGCAGAGCAGCGCCTCCCGCCCGATGCACCGGGTGCAGGGGTGAGAATCCCGCCAGGGGGCGTAACAGGGGTTCTCTTCAATGGTCTTCAAGTCCAGCAGGCGGACGATGGAGTAGATCTTGCGGAAGCAGGCCATCTCTTCTTCGGCCTGCTGCATTGTCATCTTGGCAATGGCATTTTCAGACATAGCTTTGGCGCCGGCACAAAAACGCTGCCGGGGGTTCCTTTCTCGCGGAGGGCTCAAAAACCGCACAGCCCCCATACGGACTTTTCACAATATAATATAAGGATATCACGTTAAAAGCGTGATTGCAATAAAAAGATGTCAGAATTTTACAACTTTTCGGAATTTTAGAAAAGTTAGCCAGTGTTACCCGATAAGATACCGGAGAAATGGGTGCAAAAGTGACCCAAAGAGGCCAAAACTCCGCAAAGATACAACAGAGCCTCTGAATACAAACCGGGAATGAAATGAAAAACCGGGAGAACAGGAAAATTGTTGCACGGGCTCGAAAAAACGCGCGGCGGGCTTGTAACAATTTTGATAGAAATTCCGCACCATTGCAGAAAATTTGGACACAAGTTGCACTTTCATGAAAAATTGTGCTGCTTTACAAAAAGATTCTTGGATACAACAATAGCTACTGTGAAACATTGACAAAATACAGCTCAGAATCTTGGTGAATTGTTCTATTGCGAACGGTTTCCCAGACGGTTATAATACAAACAGAACGCAGGACATGCATAAAATCATGCAAAAAACCTGCAATGCTGTGATATGCGAATGAAGGAGAACAAAACTATGAAAATGATTTCGCGTCGTGACTTTATCAAGGCTTCTGCTGTTGTTGGCGCTGCTGGCGTCCTGACCGCCTGCGGCGGCTCCTCCAGCTCTACCGCTGCTTCTTCCGTGGCAGCTTCTTCTACCGCTGCTGCTTCCTCTGAGGCTGCTGCTTCCGGTTCTGCCAACATCGGCGTCTGCATCTATCAGTTTGCTGATAACTTCATGACCCTGTACCGCGCTGATCTGGAAGGCTACCTGAAGGACATGGGCTACTCCGTCACCATCATGGACGGCAAGAACGACCAGAACACCCAGACCGAGCAGATCAACACCTTCCTGCAGCAGGGCGTGGACGTGCTGGTCATCAACCCCGTCCAGACCACTTCCGCTCAGACCATCGTTGACACCGTTTCTCCCTCCGGCACCCCCATCGTGTTCATCAACCGCGAGCCCGAGGAGAGCGTTCTGGATTCCTACAAGGGCAAGTGCTGCTACGTCGGTGCTGACGCTCGTCAGTCCGGTACTTATCAGGGCGAGCTGATCCTCGAGACCGAGACTCAGGGCGATATCAACGGCGACGGCAAGGTCACCTACATCATGTGCAAGGGCGACCCCGAGAACATCGACGCTCAGTACCGTACCGAGTACTCCATCAAGGCTCTGACCGATGCCGGCAAGGAAGTTGAGTGCCTGTACGAGTACCTGGATAACTGGGATCAGACCACCGCTCAGCAGGACGTTGCAAACGCTCTGTCTCAGTACGGCGACAAGATCGAAGTCGTCTTCTGCAACAACGACGCAATGGCACTGGGCGCTCTGCAGTCCATCCAGCAGGCTGGCCGCACCGTTGGCAAGGACGTCTACCTGGTCGGCGTCGATGCTCTGGTAGAGGCTGTGCAGAACGTTGTCGATGGCAACATGACCGGTACCGTTCTGAACGACGACGTGGGTCAGGCTACCAAGGCTGCCGAGGCTACCAAGCTGTTCGTCGAGGGCAAGGATGTTGAGAAGTACTACTGGGTCGACTACGTCAAGGTCACCAAGGACAACGCTTCTCAGTACCTGAAGGAAGACTAAAGTTTCCCGGAACCAATGCAAGGTGCGCAGCAGGCCTTAACGGCTTGAACGAAAGCTAAAAAGCGCGTGCGTGCGAGAAATCTTCTCCGCGCACGCGCCTTATTTTAGAAAAAACCTGCCCGCCTGTAAACAACCATAAAGGAGGCTTTTGCGGAATGTCAGAATACCGTCTGGTAATGAAAGGCGTGGTCAAGACCTTCCCCG
>OIXG01001873.1_pt1 | contig 18170 bp, 10 predicted proteins | sample 1587731 | NCBI WGS metagenome assembly OIXG01 (sample SAMEA3888908, study PRJEB22519) | human gut metagenome | biome: human gut; feature: human-associated habitat; material: faeces | place: Denmark | collected 2010
TTAAAGACATCTTGGATTGCTGCCATTCTTGGATCCAGTTCTGTTCTCTGGCAATCGCAGTTCCCCTTATTCAGGTTCATTCCGCACACCTTGCAAATTCCTTTGCAATCTTCTCTGCACAGAACTTTCATCGGCCAGTTCACCAAAATCTCTCCATAGATAAGCTTATCTATATCCAGATTTAATCCAATCAGGTAGTCTGTTTCTTCCATTTCATCATCCACAACTTCCGTTCCGTCCATGCGGAGCTTCTTGTCGATGACAATGTGGATGTCCGTCGGAACTTCCGTAAGACATCTGCTGCACGGGATTGATACTGTAAGATCCGTCTCCCCGCTCAAAAGCAGCTCACTGCCCTCGCGGTTCGCAATCCTGAGATCAAACGGCGCGCTCTTCGTGATCGGGAACTCACCAAGCCTCGATACAAACGCATCCTGCTCGATATGAACCTTCTCGGTAACTTCTCTGTTCTCACAAGATACAATCTCTGAAATATCGATCTGCATGGTTTACTCCTTCGCCTCATACATATGAGGTTTTCACACCTAACCAATTATACATAGGCGTCCCTGGTTTGTCAATCACTTTTTTGCTTTTTTGTCAAGGAATTTTCCTTGACAGCAAAAACTATTTTACAAGCGCTACAGTCTCTCTTGCAATCGCAAGCTCCTCGTTAGTCGGGATCACGCATACCTTTACCTTGGAATCCGCGGTAGAGATGATCGCCTCGTCGCCGTGGGTTGCATCGTTCACTGCCTGATCTACCGTCACGCCGAGATAACCGAGATAAGACATTACCTTCTCACGAACCAGGTTCACGTTCTCACCGATACCCGCGGTAAATGCGATGGCATCTACACCGTTCATTGCTGCGACATAGGAGCCGATGTATTTTGCCACACGATAGCTGAACACCTCGATCGCATTGGTTGCAAGCTCGTTGCCTGCCTCGTGTCCTGCCTGCAGGTCACGGAAATCAGAGGAGAGACCGGACATTCCCTGTACACCGGACTTCTTATTTAATACATTCATGATACCCTCGATATCAAGGTTCTCTTTCTTTGCGATGAACTCCATGATCGCCGGATCAATATCTCCGGAACGTGTTCCCATGACAAGTCCCTCAAGCGGTGTCAGACCCATGGAGGTATCTACACACTCACCGTTTAATACCGCACTGATGGATGCGCCGTTGCCGAGATGTGCCACGATGATCTTGGAATTTTTAAGATCCATGCCAAGGAACTCTGCGGTACGCTTTGATACAAAGCTGTGGCTTGTTCCGTGGAAACCGTATCTTCTGACCTTGTATTTCTCATAATACTCATGAGGCAGACCATAGAGATATGCTTTCTTCGGCATTGTCTGATGGAAAGCGGTATCGAATACGCCAACCATCGGCACGTTCGGCATCAGTTCCTTGCAGGCATCGATACCGATCAGGTTTGCCGGGTTGTGAAGCGGTGCAAGATCGTTGCACTCCTCGATTGTCTTTAATACTTCCGGCGTCAGAAGTGTAGATGCTGCGAACTTCTCTCCACCGTGTACGACACGATGTCCGACAGCGTCGATCTCGGAAAGGCTTGCGATTGCACCGGTCTTCGGATTCACCAGTGCATCAAGAACCATCTGGATTGCCTGCTTGTGCGTCGGCATTGCAGCTTCTGTAATCTCTTTGTCCAGTCCGGTCTTCTGGTATACCAGTCTTCCGTCGATTCCGATTCTCTCACAGAGACCTTTTGCCAGTACCGCTTCGCTCTCAGAATCGATGAGCTGATATTTTAATGAAGAGCTTCCACAGTTGATAACTAATACGTTCATAATATCCTCCTTGTTTTGCAAAGCAAAATCCGAGTCCTCTGGCGAGGAGAGGATCTGCTTCCTTGTTTTGCAAAGGTCTGTCTCTCACAGACCGCATATGATTTTAGTATACGCTTGTCACGCCCGCGAAACAAGCCAGTAATTGCCAGTTTTCTTGTACAAAATGAAAAACAGCCTGACAAAAATTTAACAGTCACACTCCGCTTTCGTGTTCATCAACCCGCACCGCGTGCACCACAAACCGCAGCCCGTCGCCTGAGCAGGTGGACAGTGTCAGAACCTTGTCATCCTTTCCCACCGCAACGCCCGTATCCTTGTAGGAGGACTTAAGCAGTTCTGTGAGGAACCCGTCAAAAGTCTCATCCGGCAGATATCCGGTCGTATAGACATCCGAATCTTCCGGGACATCACTGTACGCAAAAATCTGATAGCGGTAGGCTGCATCCTCCGTAAACACGGTAAAATACGCATTTTTTTCATAAAAGCCGTCGTTTTTATATTGTTTCAGCGAACCGAACATGCTTCCGTTTTTCATGTTGTGTCCGTACAGAATCGTGTGGCAGTCGTTAAAATCGGGGACGTTGTTCCCCTCCATAAAAATGCAGCCGGATTTCGACGCATTTCCATAGAGATCGGTATGCAGGTAGGTCTCGTCATCCCCGGAATACAGAATGGGATAATTGATCTGCTCTATATTGTCAAAATAAATCCAACCGATCACATCCGGATTTGCTTCCTTTAGCGTCTCAAAATCCACCTGCAATGCCTCATACCATGCCGGCAGTTCCTCTCCCTCCTCCTGATCATCCGAAGCTGCCCCCGGCTGTCCGGCCACATAGGCATCGCGCAGCGCCTCGTAGGTATCATCCTCCCGCTTGTACGCGAGCAGCGCCGGGATCAGTTCATAAAGGGCTGCCGCAATCAGCAAAAGCCCTGCCGCAATCAGAAGAATCGATCCAATGTTTCTGTTTCTCTTCACGTGAAATGCTCCTTTTTCTTTTTTTCTATTTCACAGTATGCTATGATAGCTACAGTTTTTATCACATTGCAGTACGGGAGGATCCGCCATGAACGTCATTGGCATTATCGCAGAATACAACCCATTCCACAACGGGCACGCCTATCAGATCGCGCATGTCAGAAAAAATCTTCACGCCGACTATATCGTTGTCGCCGCAAGCGGCGACTATGTACAGCGCGGAGAGCCCGCCCTTCTGGACAAATACACCCGAGCCCGCATGGCGCTCTCCTCGGGTGCGGATCTCGTGCTCGAGCTTCCCGTACTCTGGTCTACCGCTTCCGCGGAGCTTTTCGCCGATGCAGGAATCTCCCTCTTTGAGAAAACGGGCTGCGTAAACGGCATCTGTTTTGGCGCTGAGAGCGGCGACCTTGCCCTCCTTCGCCGCATTGCGGACGTTCTCGCGGATGAACCGGCGGATTTAAAGGCTTCCCTGAAGCACAACCTAAAATCCGGTAATACATTTCCAAAGGCAAGGGAAGCTGCCCTGCTCTCTTATTTTGCCGACGCCGCCGATCAGGATGGTGCCCTGCCCGTATCCACAGAGACGCTCTCCTCCCTGCTCGCCTCCCCGAACAACATACTGGCTCTGGAATACTTAAAATCGCTGCGCCGCCGCGCGTCTTCGATCACGCCCTATCTGCTAAAGCGGGAAGGCGCCGCATACCACGAAACATCCATCCGCTCCGGCGCATCCGAAGTCCCGGCATCCGCGTCCGCGATCCGGCATACACTCTTCGCCGGTGGCGCCGGAGCATCCGAAGATTCTGCCGACGGGATTCTGCATCATGCCATGCCGCAGGAGGCACTGTCCATCCTGCAGGACTACCGGGCAGATTTTCCGCTGCTGTGCGCCGATGACTTTTCCGGCATTCTGGGTTATCTGCTGTTAAGCAGCTCTGCCTCACAACTCGCCCGGACCGCCGATTCCTCCCCGGAATTTGCCAACCGCATGCGAAACCAGCTTCCTTATTATACCTCTTTTTCCTCCTTCGCGTCACGGTTAAAAAGCAAAGAAATGACGCTCACGCGCATCAACCGCATTTTGCTGCACTCCATCCTTGGCATTACTTCTTCCGATTACGCATGCGGCAATGCCCTGGATAAAATTCCCTATCTACGCATTCTCGGCTTTCGGAAAAGCTCCGCTCCCCTGCTTGCCGCACTAAAGGCATCCGCTGCGGTTCCGCTTATCACCCGGTCGTCACAGGCTTTAAAGCTTTTGTCCCCGGATGCCATGCGGGTATTTGAGCACGATGTGTTTGCCGGAAATCTCTATCTGCAGATGCGCAATCAAAAAGGCGGCACGCCTCTGCGCGCCGCCCGCATGCAGGAGCATGACGTTCCCCCCGCCTCCGAATATCAGCGGCAGATCATCATCCTGCCATAGTGCAGTCTCATTTTTTTGTCTTTTTTCCAAATACGGCGGCGGACAGCAGTGCTGCCAGCGGAACCGTGCACACGATACCCACGCTTCCCGCAATGCACTGGATGATCTCGATCGCCACAAAGTCCGTATTCATCAGCTGCTGAAAGCTGACGTCATAGGAGTAGATCATCAACATCATATTCAGCGATGTCCCGGCGACTGCCAGGATTAGCGTATTCGCCATGGTTCCCATCGCATCTCTTCCGATATTCATCCCGGAGGCAAACAACTTCGCCATGCCAAGCGACCGGTCCACCTGATGGATCTCCGCCACCGCGGAACAAATACTCATCGCCACATCCATCACGGCTCCCATACACGAAATCAGAATACCGCACAAAAACAGATCCCGGATCTTCAGTTCCGTGGTGCTTGTGATCAGAAGCAGTGTCTCCGCCTCATCCATCTGGTAGGTCGTAATCGACATGGCATTCTGCGCGATCAGTGCAAACACTGCTCCCGCAAGCACACCCAGCATGCTTCCGATTGCCGCCACAACCGTCTTGGTCGAGATGCCGTCTATCAGGAAGAAACTGACAAAATTGCAGACCAGAATGAGCAGGATAGTGACCGCCAGCGGCGAGTAACCCTTCAGCGCAAGCGGCAGTAAAATCCAGAGGATACATACCACGGTAAACGCCAGCCCCGCCACAGATTTTGCACCTTTTTTCCCTCCGATCAATACGAGAAGCAGCACAAACGCCACGATGCAGCCAATCATCTGCGGAACGCGGTAATAATTGTAGACCGAGACCTGATATTCGTCCTCCCCCGTCGTGTCGATGCGGATGGAGACTTTATCTCCCTCCGCCACCCTGACGTTGTACAGGGAGCTGAAATAATTTTCCACAATAGCCGTGTCGCCCTTGTAACGTCCAGTAAGGATCTCGACCTCCAGCGTCATACTTCCCCGCCAGATTCCGTCCATCTCCTCATCCACCGTCTTGTGATCCTCCACAACCCGCAGGACTCTTCCGACCTCATAGTCCGTCCCCGCCATGTTGCTGCTCCGGTAAACCGGTCTGTCTTTATTCGCGAACCAGATCAGTCCGCAAAAAGCAACGGCAGCCAGTGCCAGAAGCACCAGGCTGCGTATCTTGCTCTTTTTGAAATTCATGTTTTAACCACCCTTATTTCAAAAATATCCTTTTCTTGCGTGCTGCCGCTGCAAGCAGAACCATACCTGCAAGAAGCATCATCACTGCTGCCGCAAGCGGGGTGTCGTCTCCCGTCTGCACTGCAGGCATCTGATCCAGCACCACCACATAATCGGATGCATGTACAAAGGTAAGCTCCACATTTCCGTTTGCATCTACTTTTCCGGAAGATGCCAGTTCCAGCCGTCCCTTTGCTTCATTGTAATAATATAACTTTGCATACATGCCCGCATACTGTGTTCCCACCGGCAGCGTCATCACTGCGGTAAAACCGAATGCGCCGTCATGATTTAAGCTGATCTGGAAATAGTCTCTTCCTGCCGCGGTCTGTCTTGTAAGCGCATCCGGCACGGCATGGCTGTTGATCGTCACGCCGAAATCAATGTCTGAAATCGTATCCGATGTCACACTTCTTCCGTCAATTGTCCACACGATTCCGTTTGCCAGCCTAAATACCAGACGTACATCCCTTCCGCGCACTGCCGCAATAACATCTCCCGGCACAGAAACACCGTCTGCAAGAAGAACCGTCACGGTGCTGCCGGCGGATGCCGCTGTCACTCTGTTTCTGACCGGATCCCAGTCATTCTGTGAAGCAACCGTCACCGCGTCTGTCATCTGTCCGTCCGATACGGTCACGCTGCCGCTTACACTTCCACCGTTTCCATTTCCGTCCGCGCTGTCATTTCCGCCGTCTGACGAATCTGTTCCCGGTGTCTCGGTATTTCCCGGTGTCTCCGTATCCCCCGGTGTCTCCGTATCTCCCGGTGTCTCTGTATCTCCCGGTGTCTCCGTATCCCCCGGTATCTGTCCGGATGATGTCTTTACAATCTCATCACAGTTTCTTACACGCAGACAGGTCACCGCCTCATCCGAAGTTCCCTCCGGATGTGCATAGACCACGCCGACTGCCGACACGCGTTCTCCTGTCGCCACAACCGATGCCAGTTCGTTCTTTCCGGTTGTTGCGGATAAAATATATCCGTCAATAAAAATATTTGCATTAACGCCGCTGCCATCATCCAGCCAGAACTGTGATACACCGGTACCCGCTGCGTCGTAGAGAACATCCGTCACCGTTCCTTCCACCTGTACCAGCTTACCGCCGGACTTTTCATAGTCCATGGCGTCTTTTGCCGACAGTTTCTCCGGTGCAATCACCTTCGGCTCCTCGTCCAGAATCCGGCTGCTTATCACCTTAAGCTCTTTATCGCCCTGGTAGGCGTCCACATATCCGGTAATCTCCACCTTGGTTCCGATGGCAAGTCCGCTCTCCGCATACGGGAAGATATCAATTCCCGCGGTGTCGTCCTGGATATAGATCGTATCAAAGAAGGTGTTGCCCTCCACGGCTGTTCCTGCGGTCACATAGCCTTCCACGCGGTAGACATCGCCCGCCGTACCGTTCTTACGCACTTCCGCAATCGTAGACAGCGGAAGTTCCACTTTCACTTCGTCTAAAATATTTTCTGCAATTGTGCGATTTAAGTATGGCAGATCCCAGATATTGTCCAGCTCCGCCTTCACCTCAAAGTCGGAAATAAATACGGTTCCCGCAACAAAGACATTTGCACCGCTTCCCAGTGTCTCATGTGCGAGTGCTACCATATTGCCCTTTTCCACATATGTCGGGCTTCCGGTAACTCTGTTTCCCGCATCATCCTTGCAGTCGATCGAATACGTTGTATCATATCCGCTCACAAGCGCTTCCGCACGTCCGGCTGTCACCGCATCCGCATCCAGCGCCACGGTACATCCGCTGTACGCACTGTACTCCTGCTCCTCGCTTGCGCCGCGCAGATATCTGGAATCCTTGTTGTAGGTTCCTTTCAGATATAAGCGGTACGGCTGTCCGCCGTTGTTCGTCTCGTCGTACGCCTCGTCGCTGTTTAATCTGGTCGATGCCCCGATCGCAGCTAAAAGCTTATTCATCTCTGTCGCTGTCTGTCCCGAAGTAGAATCCTGATAATCGGCAATACCGCAGGTAATCAGCGTACCGCCATTGTCGGTATAGTCTTTTACCATCTGGATAAAGCTGTCTTCAAAATGCGACACGGTGTAATCTCCGGCATTTGCTGTCCCGGATTTCTTCGCCGGTGCCGAGATCACAAGCAGCGCACAGTTTGCAAGCATCTCCGGCGTAATCTCGTCTGTGACCACTTCCACCTTGACGTTCTTTGCTCCCGCAATCGCCGTAAAGTTTCCGACGTTACCGCCATAGTAACCGGTCACATAATCGTTGTAATGGGTTCCGTCGATGATAACCTTTGTCACCATCTCCGTTGTCGCGTAGCTTAATTTTAAGACGCTCTTGTATACCTTCTGCACGCCGTTCATCGTCGCATGCACAACTGCTGTCATCTCCATGCTGCCGACGCCGTCATAGGTATAGTCAAAGCTGTAGGTTCCCGTGCTCATGGATGCGACGCTTCCCAATCCTGCTGCGGTAAGATCCGCCTCATGTACGGTCTCTCCGCCCACCTCAAACGTTATGGAATCAATCGCGAGCTCGCTGTTTTCATTATTATAGAGTCCAAGGTTCACCGTCAGCGGCTCTCCCTTTACCGGAAGCACCTCGTCCGTGGAAAAGCTGTCAATTCCTGCCGCCTCCACAGAGCCTACCCATACCGGTGCCGTCACGGCGATATCACTGTCCGCTTCCACAACCTTAATATAGTAATAGGAATAATCATTTTTCACATCAAAGGTGACCGTCTCCTCGTTTCCGGAAACATTTTTCTCGGCAAGCACCAGTCCTCCGTTTGTGATGACCTGTACTTTACCGATGGACGCATCCGTCGGATCACTTAAGTCAACGGAAAGATGTACGGTATCTCCGGTCGCTCCATCCTCTAAAATGGAACCCATGATGTAGCCGTCCAGCGTGTAATAGATGCTGAGGTCGTTATCCTCTGTCGCATACACGCGGTAATTGCGCATGGCATCGTAAATATTTTCCTGCGTCAGGCTGTCTGCAAGAACAACGGAACGCGCCGTGTTTGCATCGCCCCACAAGCCCTTATGGTTATCCTGGTTGTTGGTCGGAGCAAGATGCCAGCCCTTGTCCAGCGCGCGCTGGTAATACTCGTAGGACGGGAAGTAACCCGAACTTCCGATCGCACCCTCGCCGTTTCCGACCTCGATCGTCGTAATCAGCTTGTCGATCTCCTCGTCATAGTATGCGAAATCGCTGAAATCACCGAACGTCGTTCCCGGGTGGTTAAACTGGCTGATGGAATCCGGCTGTGTCTTTAAGGTCGCGTAATAATTCTGCAATGCCGTGCTGTAAGTCTTGTACTCATTCTGGGTACGGCTCTGGAAGCCTTCGGTGTTAAACGTATTGATGTGTCCAAGTCCGTTCGACCAGGTCATCTCAAACCCATAGATGCACACAAATCCGCTTGTCGTATACTGCGTGGCAAGCGCATGGCCTTCCTTCCATTCCTCACTCATCGAGCCGTCCGAGATGGACGCGCTGTCCGCATTGTCAAACGAGTTGGAGTGATCTGTCACCGCAACAAAATCCAGATTGTCAACGTTCGTTGCATGCTGGTATGCATCCTCACAGCTTCCCGCACCGTCCGAATAGGAAGTGTGGGAATGTAACTGTCCAAAGTAAATCTGATATTTTTCGTTTGTGCGCTCGGTAAAGGAAAGTGTGAGCACACTGCTGTCCAGGTAACCGTCTTTGACGGCTTTCACCTTATAGGTAACCGGAAGCTCTGTCAGGACGAGCTTTTCGGTATAATCCTGCCAGGTTGCACCGTCGTCCGCGGAATACTGAATCGTCGCACCCTCCGTCTCACAGGTGAGGTTCACCGCGGTATTTTTCACCACGCTGCCGCCGTTCGGCGTTGCTTTTACCGTTGCCACCTGTGCCTGCTGATAAGAGAATGTACGCCGGATACTGTCCTTATATCCTTCCTTTGTCGCATAGGCAGTCACAACTGCCGGAAGGTCTGCAAGCTTTGGCTTCGCCGACGCATCATAGATCTGCTCCGCGCCGCCGTTTACACTGTAATGGATTGTTACACCCTCCGTGGCGCTTGTCAGTGTCAATTCACTGCCCACAGCTACCACGCCGCTCTGCGGTTCTGCTGCCACATATCCGCATAGATCGGAGGCGATCACCGGATTACCAGTCACTGTCACCGTGTCCATACGGATCACTCCGCCGCTTCCCGGTGCCTTATCTCCCTTGGCAGAAAGGCTGCCCGGAACCATGCGGATGTAGAGACGGTCTGCATTCGCCGTCTCGTTTGGAATGTCGAACGTGAATGAAATATAGTTTGCCGGAGCAAGGCTTGTCTTTGCCACTCCGTCGGTAATTTTCTCCGCAGCGCTCACTTCCTGCGGCTCACCGCCCACGTATTTCGTGTACTTATAAGCATAGGTTCCTGTGGAAAGGTTTTTAAAATCCACACCGTCCGTAGAATACTGCATCTGGAAGGAACCTGCTCCGGTGTTGCTTGCGCGAAGCCGGAAGGAAAGTACCATGTTGGCATAGCCCGTTGTCGGCATCACAAACTGCGCATAGTCATTGCTTCCGCTTCCAATGCCCTTTCCTCCCATATAATAGGAAGTCGAACCGGTGGAAGTGCTTGTGGCCTCGGTATACGGTGCCACTGCCGCTCCATTTACCACCGCCGAATATATAGCATCCGTATCCAACAAATCATTTGCATTGAGAGAATCTCCTGCAATTCCGGTATCTGCCGTCACACCTGCCGTCTTGTAATCTGCCGTTCCGGACCACTGTGCCACATTTTCCGTGACGGACTCGTCCGCACGGATATGAACCGACGGTGTTCCCTCATCAATCAGATAAAAATAGAATACATACGCTGCATCCGAAGATGATTTGTAGCTGTATGTCGTAAAACCGCTGTAATATTCCAGATACTGTTCTGTGGTATTATTATATTTTGCGTTGGCATTGATCACATAGTATCCGCCGTTCTCATTTGCCTTCTGCAGCTTCCAGAGACTGTAATCTCCCGCCGCGTCCGCAAACGTCACGGAGCTGCCCGTTGCGCCGGACGTCAGATATTTATCACCGCTTACGAACGTATAATAACCGTTCTCATCCACGGAAACCGTAAGTTCTGCCGCATCCTCCGGAATGGCAAGCGCACCGTCCGCCGCAGTCGCTGACACGCCCTTTAACTTCTTGCCGCTTGCTGTCTTGGAGAGCACGCTTCCGGTTCCGTTGTTCTCGTAATAGAGGGCAACCATATTTCCGTCCGAAAGTGTGGTGGCAAGTGCCGCCTCCTTGCTCTTTGCATCCTGTTTTACCGCGTAGGCAAATTCTGCCGTCTCACTCGTCTCATAGCCTTCAAGTTCAGCTGTCGCATAGATCGTCACATCTTCCTCGATCACAAGTGCTTCGGTGTATGTCATGTCTGCACTGTCCAGATCGGTATGGTATGTGATCGTTGCTCCCTCCGTCGCGCAGGAGAGTTCCACCTTCGTACCGGCTTTCACATCTCCCGGCTCCACGGAAGCCTTGACTTTGGAACAGACCGTCCCATCTGTCTTCACCGCCTCCCCCTGTGTTCCGGTGACTACAATGTTGTTGATGCTGGTCACACCGTTCGTGCCGACTGTACTCTGGTTCACACTTGTATTTCCCTGCATTGTCACACGCAGTGTAAACGCTTTTCCGGACAGTGCCGCCGGGAGTACCGTCTGCTGATACACCGGGGCAAGATCCGTACTTAAGGTCACATCCGTTCCGCTAATCTTTGTCCAGCTTGCTCCGTCAATGGAATATTCCAGTGCAAAGTTGGCAGGACCGGTTCCGCTGGAGCGCATGTCTGCAGAAAATTTTAAATCTGTGTAACCTGCAGCATTAACCGCAACCGTAAAGCCCGCTCCCTCGCTCCATCCTTTTGCTGCGATTCCCTTGCTGAATCCGCTGTAAGATGCTCCGCTTACGTCAAGCGTTCCGCTGCCCGCTGTCGCTGCTGCCGGAAGTCCCGCTTCCGGTGCCGCCGTATAACTGAAGGCCGCAAGGCTTTCTGCACCCGCCGTCTGGATGAGCGCCGTATTCTGGTCTGCCCCAGACTCCGTATTCTGTACCGCATCCGCCTGCGCTGCACCATCTGTCTGCGCTGCATCCGTCTGCACTGCACCCTCTGTCTGCGCTGCGTCCGTCTGACCGGCGTTCCCTGTCTGCGCCGCACTTTCCTGATTTATTGTGTTCTGTGCACCTTCCGTGCTGTCTGCTCCGCTCTCCTCTGCCGGTGACGGATTTTCCGCCGCTTCACTTCCGGCCGCTGTCTGCACCTCTGCTGCATACGCCGTAACAAAAGACGCATCTCCTGCTACTGTCGAAAACACCATGCAGAATGCGAAGAAAAGCGCACATAAGTTTTTCCAATGATTCTTTTTCTTCATTTTCGCAACTATTCCTCTCATTTTCTTGTATGTAAAATAAACTGTAACGTTTATGAATCTTCTCTTCTACCCTTGTCCGGTAAAGCCTTGTAAAAAAAGTGTAAAAAAGGGCTGATGTACCCTGCATACATCAGCCCTCTTTGGCTCTTCCTAGTGATGAAACAGGCGGATGCCCGTAAACGCCATCGCCATATGATATTTATTGCAAGTCTCAATCACATGATCGTCGCGGATGGAGCCGCCCGGCTGTGCCACATACGCAACGCCACTTCTGTGTGCGCGCTCGATGTTGTCGCCAAACGGGAAGAACGCATCCGATCCAAGAGATACCTCTGTGTTCTTATCCAGCCATGCCCGCTTCTCCTCTGCAGTAAAAACAGGCGGCTTCTCTGTAAAAATATTCTGCCATGCGCCTTCCGCCAGCACGTCCATATAGTCCTCCCCAATGTAGAGGTCAATGGCGTTGTCCCGGTCTGCGCGCTTGATGCCCGGCTTAAACGGAAGGGAAAGCACCTGCGGCGACTGACGCAACCACCAGTTGTCCGCCTTGGAACCGGCAAGTCTCGTGCAGTGGATTCTGGACTGCTGCCCCGCTCCGATACCGATCGCCTGACCGCCCTTGACATAGCACACGGAATTGGACTGCGTATATTTTAAGGTGATCATCGCAATCGCAAGATCTCTCTTCGCCGCCTCCGGAATCTCCTTGTTCTCCGTCACAACGTTATCGAAAAAATGTTCATCGATCACCAGTTCATTTCTTCCCTGCTCAAATGTGATTCCGAACACTTCCTTGTGCTCGATCGGCGCCGGCACATAATCCGGATCGATCTCGATGACATTGTAATTGCCGTTTTTCTTCGCCTTTAAGATCGCAAGCGCCTCATCGGTGTAACCCGGGGCAATGACGCCGTCCGATACCTCGCGCTTGATGACAAGCGCTGTCTCCTTGTCGCAGACATCCGACAGAGAGATAAAATCGCCGAACGAGGACATGCGGTCTGCGCCGCGCGCACGAATATAGGCATTTGCAAGCGGTGTAAACTCCACATCCATGTCATCCACCCAATAGATCTTGCGTTCCACCTCGGAAAGCGGAAGTCCGACTGCCGCACCCGCCGGTGACACATGCTTAAAGGAGGTTGCTGCCGGAAGACCGGTTGCCTTTTTTAACTCGGACACGAGCTGCCAGCCGTTGAATGCATCCAGAAAATTGATATAGCCTGGTCTGCCACAAAGCACCTTGATCGGCAGTTCGCCGTTCTCCATATAGATTCTGGACGGCTTCTGGTTCGGGTTGCAGCCATATTTTAATTCTAATTCTTTCATGATCCTATTCTCCTCACACGTTCTTGTTGATGATTCTCGTCTCGCATTTTCCGGTCTCAATCTCAATGTAACGCACAAATAAAGATACTTTATTGTCTGCGTTTAAGTTCTCCCAGACCGTGTTTGTGAAGGTGTCGATGTCTCCCTCGATGCCGACAAGCTTCGGCTCTCCCTCAAAACTCGGCAGCGGATTGCCGTCTCCCATGTATGTATGGATAAAATGTCCCTCGCCGGCCACCGGATTCTGGTATGCAAACGTATAGCGGTTGCAGGCGTCCGGATTGCCGTTGTTACTCTTTAAAATAGACATCGCGTAGTTGTAGGTATTGTTCTCGATGTGCATGATACCGGAAATCCGCGGTGTATAGTTCGGTGCGTCCGGCTCAAACTCTCTGGTGCGCAGCGCCTGCTCGAACGTCTGCTGCTTGTCCATCAGTTCGTAAATCGTATCGGTCTGATCGCCGTTTGTCACGATCGTCTTGTTGCCAAGCACGCGGACCGGTGCATAAATGATGAGACTCGGATCTGTCAGCTTGGACGGATCAAATGCCTGTGTGCGGATTCCTTCACCATCCTCCACAAAGACCCTGTTGCGGCTGTTCTCGCTTCTTCCCATGATAAAGTATGCGGTTACCGCATATTTTCCATCCCCGGATCTGCCAATCACAATTCCTCTTCCCGGATATGTATTGGACGAAAGTTCCTTCGCAAGTGACATCATCTTCATGATTTTCCTCCTTCACATCACACATTGCTACATTGATTGCCTTCTTCCATCTTATCATGCGGATTTTCTTTTTACAAGGAATGCGCTGTCATTAGTATCATGAATTTATTTACTGAATTCTATTAGTTTTACTTATCTATATCGCGAAGCGCCTGCATCAGAAGCCCGGCGCGGTTCTTCCACCTGTGCCGCTTTTCTGCCATCCGATATCCCCGCTCCGCCAGCTCTGCCATCCGCACCGGATCCTCAAGCAGGCTTACCACCTGATCCGGAAGCTGTTGTAACGCCCTCAGGGAGTAAAAGCAGATATTTTCTCCGTCCCGGCACTCTTCCCGCAGATACCGGCTGTCGTCCGTGAGCACCGCCGTTCCCTGCAGCATCGCCGTAAAGACGCGGTCATGCGCTCCGTCTTTGAACCAGGGCATCACGTTTAACGCGATCCTGGCATCACGCATCGCCTGCACACACGCCGCCGAGTTCACTTTTCCGCCGCTCGTCCGCACGTTCTGCGGCTTTTTGCAGTGAATCTTCTCCCAGTCCGCTCCGAATACCCGCACTATGATACCGGCATCCGCGAGCGTCTGCACTACTTTTTCCCGGACATAGCTGCGGATAAACAGATCAATCCAGATCATCCCGGACATCGCCGCGCAAAGCTGCTCTTCCGGCACTGTCCCAAGCTCGTTGCGGATGTGCCGCTCCATAACCGCATCTACAGACTGCGCGGGATCCGCGATCAGATCTTCCGTGATCCGCCGGTAAAAGATCCGGTAATCGTCATCCAGCGCCTTTACTTTTTCCTCCAGCATCTCCATCGACACATAGTTGGCAGTGAATACAAGGTCAACGGTTCTCCGCCCATACGGCACGGGCTCTGGTACATCCACTCTGTGCGTTCCGTGTTCCCCGTCTCCATGCGAAAAAAGAAGTTCATTGCCCGCCAGCGGCAGGAACTCCACCTTCAGCCTCGGGTAAAAACGCCTCACATAGCCGACGTGCTCTCTGTCCACACAGAATACCCGCATCCGCTCCCCGGCTTCCTTCAGACAGCTGTGATAGTAGAGCGGATGATCCACCAAGATATTTAAGACGGGAAGGTTCTCCTCCTGCCAGATACTGCGTCCGCTCTCCGTCTGAAACACAGCCTCCCCGCGCAGCCCGATGAAATTAAAGGTGACAAGTGCCGTCTCTTCCCGGTCCAGAAAATGCAGCATTACATCCATCGACTCATACATCCGCTCATAGTCGATAAAGCAGGTCTCATACCCGTTCCTCTCCAGTTCTCGTGCAATCTGTTCGGAAAAATACCCCAGCGTCTCCACCGCATTTTTTATGAAAATGATTTTTCTGATCTCTGCCATTCTGCCCTTCCTCTGTCCGGATAAAGGAAAAACAACCTCCCTGAATCATCCTTTCGGATTCTGTCTGATCAGAGAAGGTTGTTTTCCATCACTTATTTTCTATGACTCACATTCGTTTTTGATTTAATTCTTGAAGCTGTGGATCGGCGCCGGGATTCTGCCACCACGGTTGATGAACGCGTCACAGGAGAACTGGTTCACCGGCATGATCGGCGCATAGCCAAACAGTCCGCCAAATTCTACCGTATCGCCCACCCCTTTTCCGATAACCGGAATCAGGCGCGCCGCGGTCGTCTTCTGGTTGACCATGCCAAGCGCCATCTCATCGGCAATCATACCGGAGATGGTCGTCGCCTTGGTGTCTCCCGGAATCGCAATCATATCGAGTCCCACGGAACATACGCAGGTCATCGCCTCAAGCTTCTCAAGTGTGATCGCTCCTGCCTGTACCGCATCGATCATGCCCTGATCCTCGCTGACCGGAATAAAAGCGCCACTTAATCCGCCGACATAGGAGGAAGCCATCACGCCGCCCTTTTTCACCTGATCGTTCAGCATGGCGAGCGCCGCAGTCGTTCCCGGTGCTCCCGCATACTCAAGTCCGATCTCGCAGAGAATGTCCGCCACGGAATCGCCGATCGCCGGTGTCGGCGCCAGAGACAGATCCACGATACCAAACGGGATATTAAGAAGTCTGGATGCCTCCTGTGCCACCAGCTGTCCGACTCTCGTCACCTTAAACGCCGTCTTTTTGATGGTCTCACAGAGCACCTCGAAGTTCTCGCCGCGCACTTTTTCCAGAGCAGTCTTCACCACTCCCGGTCCGCTGACGCCGACGTTGATGATCGCATCCGCCTCCGTCACACCGTGGAATGCGCCTGCCATAAACGGGTTGTCATCCGGTGCGTTGCAAAATACAACAAGCTTCATGCAGTCCGCAGAATCGCGGTCCTTTGACTGCTCCGCAAGCTCTAAGAGAATCTCTCCCATCAGCTTGACTGCATCCATATTGATGCCGGTCTTCGTGGATGCAAGGTTCACCGAACTGCAGACACGCTCTGTCCGGCAGAGTGCCATCGGAATCGAGTGAATCAGCATCTCATCCGCCTTCGTCATACCCTTCGACACCAGCGCCGAATAGCCTCCGATCAAGTTCGCCCCAACCGTCTTGGCTGCGCGGTCCAGCGTGTCCGCAATCGTCGCAAAATCCTCCGGCGTCTTGCAGGCTGCACCGCCCACCAGTGCAATTGGTGTCACGGAGATACGCTTATTGACAATTGGTATCCCGTACTCGTTCTCAATCTTCTCTCCGACTGCCGCCAGATCCTTCGCCACGGTCGTGATCCGGTTGTAGATATTCTCATTGAGCTTTTTTAAATCAGAATCAATACACTCCAAAAGACTGATACCAATCGTGATGGTACGGACATCGAGATTCTCCTGCTCCACCATCTTGTTGGTCTCATTTACTTCCCATATGTTAATCATTCCGTCTATCCCTTTCTGTGGACATTATGTCCATCGGTCGATCTTCCTGCACATCTGCCTAGATTCTGTGCATTTTTTCAAAAATCTCTTCCTTCTGACATTTGATGGACACACCGATCTGCTCCCCTACCGCATCCAGATCCTTCTGGCAGTCCCCGAAAGATCTCGATGACTGACTCATGTCCACAATCATCATCATGTTAAAAAATCCGGACACGATCGTCTGCGAAATATCCAGAACATTGATATGATTCTCCGAAAGATAGGTACATACCTTTGCGATAATACCGACGGTATCTTTTCCAACGACTGTTATGATTACTTTGTCTACTGTATTCTCCATGCCAATCTCATTCCTCCTGCTTCCACGTTATCACTTTATCGTATTAACACTGATTATAATACACGGAGCTTTTATAAGTCAATGCTTTTAGATTGCTTTTGTGTCAGGGCAGCATCATCATTCTCTTATTCACCCGGTAGACGCGCACACCGTCCGTCAGCCGGATCACAAGCCGATCGTGCGTCACCCGCCGGAAAAACTGCACGCTCTGAATTCTCTCCCCCCCGGGAAAAACAAAAACCCATATAGGTCGAGTCTGCCGGCATATACAATTCCTTTTTAGAAATTTTTAATGAGGAAGCGTAAAAACTCCTAGGCGGAGAATCCGGAAAGGAACGCCGCAAGGGTAAGTACAATCGTAAACACCCAGCCGTAATATTTTCGTTTGCTTTCTGAATATTCGCTCGTCACATGACGCTTGGGATGGTTTTTATCGTACCATACGGTAATCTCATTTTTCCAGTTTTTAAACTCTGTTATCATATCATGATAATAACTTTTGCCATCTACTTCATATTTGTATTTTACGTAGTAATCCGCCCGTCTTCTCTTCATTGAATCATGTTCTGAGAGTCCGTACCTATACTGCATTGACGTTCCCACCACGTATGCTGTCGTTTTCCAGCCTCTGGCTTCCCACTTTTGGATCTGTCTCTGCCGGCGTCCATTTCCGTATAAACGGAATACAAAAAAGCATATAAAAAATACAAATCCTGCCTTTATAAATCCAAGTGCAAAATGTAGCGGTGTCAGCGCCTCCAGTCCACCGAACTGGGATACAAACATTACAATCAGCCCTAATACAATACTTGCTATCATCACTACAACCAAAGCAATTGCATGTCTCTTTTTCTTTTTTAAGTTATGATCCATTTTTTCTCCCACTATGTAATTTTTCAGAGGTACTCCGGCAGACACATCTGTTCTTCTACAGATAGGTCATCGCCGAAGTCCTCTATAAGCAATGCAATATACATCTTAAGCTACACCCAAACAGACATTATGAAAAGAGATGTGCTAACAGTCTGGCAACCAGAAACATCGTGCAAAATGTTGCCAGTGCGGTAAAACCGCAACCACTCTTAACCTGTTTCGATC
>OIXG01001879.1_pt1 | contig 18078 bp, 10 predicted proteins | sample 1587731 | NCBI WGS metagenome assembly OIXG01 (sample SAMEA3888908, study PRJEB22519) | human gut metagenome | biome: human gut; feature: human-associated habitat; material: faeces | place: Denmark | collected 2010
AAGTCGCAGCCGCAGGGAAGCTGCCTCCAAACGTATCCACGGTAGCAAAGATATTAACACAGACACTACCTCCATGGAGGAGAAACCCTGGTATGCATATGATCCAACGTTTGAGGAATTGTACGAACAGTATTGCGATAAATAGGTTGTATTTATCCTATTTTTATCATACAATAAGGAAAACAGGAGAGAAAGAAATGATAGAAGATACTGCTAAGACAAAAAATCTAAAGAGCAGCAATCCCACGATTAAGATTGCCTCTGATAAAGAAATTCAAAAAATCTCAAAAAAAATTATTGCAAGAAACAAGGATTTATATATTGCTCTTGCTAAATGACAGTCTCTATCATCAAAAGCGAAAAAGCAGCAAATATTTTTATTTGCTGCTTTTTCTTATGTTAAAAAAAGAAAGGAGAGGGAAGACATTTGCATCAGGTCTTCCAAAAAAAAGGAAATGAAAAAGGAAATTTTATGCAATGACTACGAAGTGAAAAATGGAAAGGCACTGGTCTTTGAAATCAATGGAAAAGATCACAATGTAACAGTGAAAGATCTGGAAACAGATGGTGCTGAATTTAGAATTGAAGCGCCAAGAGCTATCTATTGTTCGGCCAAATTTTTCCACTTTGGAAAACACTTAGATCAAATCACACCAGATCGCACATTCCCTAATTACTGGGAAAATACAGAAAAACTGAAATATCCAGCAAACGAGATTGGATACTGCAGAGCTGACCATGACGGCTACCGGTGGTGGAGTAAATGGTTTAAGGTGAATGGAAATGCAGACGATCCATCAGAAATTGATACCATTTTTGATGAGATTCAGGACAACATTAAAAATCTGCACATTTTACATGAGTTTGCCAAGGTGCACTGTGCCGACATTTCAAACGATGAGTCAAACGGATTTCTGGAAGGAGAGCAGTATGACTACTGGTTCCGTTTCATATTCCGAAAAGGAGATTACAACATGTATATGCATGTTCTTAAGAAAGGAGAGCGTAAAGTGATGATGAGTGCTAAGGAAATTGCGCAGGCCTGGGATGAGATCGTTGAGATATACAAAAATTCAACTGATCGCACCCCAGTAATCACGATGCAGATGATCTTAAATAGATTCAGCATCGAAGATGTAAAAACGGTATTTGCTACCGTTTACCGGTTAAAGTACACTCATGATGGAAGGATTTATGGATCGAACAAGGATTTCTTATCCAGCATCCCTGTCGATTCTGAAAATACTAAGTGGGAAAGCTCCAACCCCGTCATGAGAGCAAAGTTGGATGATATCCATCCATCACACATCAACCAGTTAGTAACAGCATTAAGGGAGTACGCATAACTTGCGTATCCCCTTTACGAAAGGAGAGAAGTGATGATGACGTATAAATCAGAAGCTGAGATCACCGCTGCCTTCATCAATGACGGTTGGAGCAAAAACACAGCTTTTACAGAGCTGTCATTTGATGATGCACGTGAGATTGGAAAATATTTTGCTGATCTCATGCTTAAAGGAACAAAACTTTTCCGTATGAATATCTGTGGAAATGTGTATGACGATACCGGGAAGCTGCTGCTCTTTGATATTGCCTCAACCTCTGAAGCAAAAAGACTCATTGAAACTTATTGTGAAAATGAGTTTCAAGGCCCAGCAGACTTTTCAGATATCCGTAATATTAGTCTTGCATATACGACCATCACAGAGGAGGAAATCGAGATCCAGGTTAATGCCAATTTGGAAGATTCCAGCATTGACACATATCTGGATGGTATCCTGATCCGCAAATCCGCATATCCAAGTATTAAGGATTTAGTAAAGGAAGAGTTATCTTCTCTGTCCTTTGATTCTTTGATCGAATATTCAGATCAGGAGATTGAAGAGTATAAACGGATTCGGAATGGAATACCGATTTCAACATTGAATAAATATTACTGCGATCATTTTTTTGACAACATATATCGTTGGGAATATTTTGATTTCGATGGTGGAAAGCTGGATCTTATGCCTTCAGATCGAGAAAAATATAATGTCTATAAAATTCTCGATTCAAGCGAAAAAAGCCTAGTTAATAGGCTGCTTGTAAGTAGAGAGCGTAGATAAAAATATGGCATATAAGGTTATTATCACCGAGCCATCTAGTGAACAACTTGAAAAAGGCACTTGATTTCTCAAGTGCCTTTAGTTATAATCTACTTAGAAAGTGAATCGGATGCAATTCCGATTTGCCCTCAGTAGAATTTACTTAAAGAAATAGCATCTACTTTTGACAGGGTTGGATGCTATTTCTTTTTGTCAAAATGATCGTCTATGTATGACAATGCCGCAAATATAACTAGCAATAAAGTTAAAACTTCCATCGTGTCCATGGGCATCTCCCTCCTTCGTAAACTAGAGGGCATCTGATATCGGAAATCACATCCTGCTTTCCTTTCGACTACCTGTTCAGTATATCACAAAGGGGATCAGCTATCTACTTCTTTTTTCCACTGGCTATACCGGTTATACAATTCTTTTCGCTTACTGTTTGACAGTTTTATATGTTCACCCGTTTCGACCACCACTTCATATTCCCGGTTTTCTTTTTGTATTTTCACAACATAATCTACATTCACAAGATGACTTCGATTACACCGAAAGAAGGTGTCAGGGAGCTGTGCCATGACATCTTCCATTGACAATATATCCCTGAGTGCCGATATCATCCGGTTTCTGCAGCGAAAATATCTCCTGTGTTCTTTTGTCTGTACAAAAACAATATCTTTTATTGGTACATTTTCAAGACCTACTCTTGTTGGTACTTCAATTCTGTAAGAGCGTGTCTCTCCAATATATGCCTGAAAACGATCACTTTCCAACACAAGCTCCTCGCGCTTCAATGGCTTGAGTAAAAAGTTTCTGGCTCCGTGCAGATAGCCCAGCTTATACAGTTCTACATCATTCGAGATGAATAAAAGATACATATATGGATTGCATCCCCTCAAGTGCATAAGCAGCAATTCTAAGGACGCTTTGCTGACCGGGACGGTTATGATCACAAGATGATACAAACAGTCTGACTGCAATAACTTCTTCGGATCAGACATGCAGTGAATATATGTTGCACTACCTAGCGGATAAAAACATTCCTCTACCAGTTGTCTTGTGATATGCGTTTCCTTCCGTTCTTCATCATAAATCAGTGTCCTATATTTCATTTGCAGCCCCTCCCCGATTTCCCCATATATATAAAACGAGATAGGATTCAAAAATTGACACTATTTTTCATAAAATATATAAATTCGTCATTTTTAACAAATTACTCATTCAGAGGTGTTCATTCGAGTACACGTATCATCTGTTTCATGTACATAAATAAGGCTTTCTTCCTGATGGTGACGAAATTATATTCCCGTATTGAAAATAAGAAATATTTTCGATACGATTTTATTATTGATAAGGCCTAGTCAATAATAAAAGAAGGAGAGTTGAATTATGAAGAAGTCGAAAAAGTCACATCGACCGAAATGGAAGACGTGGAAACGGGTATTATCCGTAGTCCTGTCAACCGCTGTTACTGTTACATCCATTCCGATCATGGAAGCACATGCAGCCAATACGCTTCCTGATGTTGGTCTGGAAACCTATGATTACACCCGCATGGAATCGATCATGCAGGATGGCAAGGAATTAAGCTATCTTAATAATTCCACTGGCGCACAGAAAATATCATCTCCCATGTCATTTGGTGAGATGGTCTATTTGCAGTTTGCGCTTCCTTACAACACTTATTATGATGCAAAAGTATATGATGCCTCCGGTAATGACCTGGGATACCTGTACGCAAAATATTATACAGAGCATCTGGATGGCAGCATTGAATCAGGCTTTACCAGCAGAGGAAAGAGCCTCGCCCAGATCAAGCAGGAACTCAAAAACTTTGTATATGAAATGCCATATACGTGGTCCAATAAGTTTACCGGTATTGGACTGACTGGAGAAACGATTCCATACTCAACATTGTCTGAGTATTATACATATTATGGCATGGAGAATCCGGACGACGAGGCAGTGGTCCTTCCGGAAGACCCAGAACAGAAACCGGTTGTTGATGCTGATGAGCCGACAGAAGAGGATCCATCCAAGGAGATTCCAGCGGATGGCGCAACCGAAGAGCCGGAAGCTCCGGCTGAGACCGATAAGAAAGAAGATACCACTACGGACAGCACTACGGATAGCAGCACTACGGATAGCAGCACTTCCAAACCGGAAGAATCCGAAAGTACCGTTACGGATCCAGAAACAGAAGAGCCGGAGAGTACCGTCACCGAGAAACCGGAAGATACAGCAGAACCGGCTGCAGAGTCTGTGGAGGAACCAGATGCAGAGCCAGAAGAGACCGCATCTATCACCGGACTTCTGAAGAGCTTCTTATCTTCCTTTACACTGACCGTTCGCGCCGCTGAAGCAGAGGATCTGCCAGTGGCAGAAGAAGCTACTGCTAACGAGAAGAAAGAAGAAGCTGACACTCTGGATGAGTCTGCTGCAAATACAGACACCGACGTAACCGTAGAAGCTCCGAAAGAAGATACAGAAAAATCCGAAGCTTCTTCTGCTGAAACAGCACCGACTGACACAACAAGTCCGGCAGAAGTGGAAAAGGAAGAGTCCACGATCGATCCTGATACAGGTATCGACACTGCAACAGGACTCTATGAAGGATGGGTTCCTGAAGATCAGCTCCCGGATGATTTTTATATCTACCGGGATTTCCGGATCAACACCTATAACATGGGTGGCGAAACCCCATCCAACATTTATCATAACTTCGTTGTTTGGAGAGGACAGGTCACCAAGAGCCTTACCGCTACACCTACTTACCTGCAGCCAGGCGAGTATACGATCCGGATCATTCCGAGATCCCAGTCCCTGCAGGCTGTCAGACTTCCGTTTACGATTGCTGGTTCAGGTGTGGATGGCGAACTGACCGATAAAGATCTGCTGACCGCGATTTTCCGCGATATGCTTTTCTTCCCGGGTTTTACATCCGGATTTCCGAGCTTAAAGATGTGTACCGGCGGCGATCCGATCGATCTGTTATCAGGCTCCTTAAGCTGGAACTATACAGATCTTACTCTGTCTGGCAAATATCCGCTGACCTTCAGCCGGACTTATCTGTCTGGTATGAGGGAGCTTGATGATTCCGGTTTAGGAAATGGCTGGAGCCACAACTACGACTATCGTGCGGAGATCTTTGAAGGTAATGTAGATGTATACCTGCCGGGCGGCGGACACATTTACTATTACACCGAGTATGACGGCACCCTTACCACCAACAAGGGAAATTCCTGGCATATGGAAAAATCCGGTGATGGATACTTCATGAGGAATGACGATGGAAGAACTGTCCTGTTCGATGGTGACGGCCATGCGGTCCGCATTACAGAAGCTGGCGGCGATGTAATCAATCTCTCTTATGATGGAGACCACCTGACGAAGATCAGCAATACCTCTGGCAGCTTTACCCTGTCTTACAGCGGCGACCACATTACCTCTGTATCTGACAGTGCCGGACGTACCATGTCTCTGAGCTATGCAGGAAGCGATCTTGCATCTGTACAGAACCCGGATGGAGATTCCTTTAATTATGCATATGACGAGAACCACTGCCTGACCCAGATCACAGACCTGAACGGCAATCTGATCCTTGAAAATACTTATGATGATACCGGACATATCACAGAGCAGAAGATGCCTGACCGTGGCAAAATGACCATGACCTATGATCCGGATAACCGCACCAATACCTACTCGGAAGAGGGCGGAGATACCCAGACCGTTGTTTATGATGACCGGTTCCGCATCATTTCCTTCACGGACGATGCAGGTACAGAAACCTATGAATACGACGAACTGAACCGCCGCACATCCGAAACGGATCGCAATGGCAATACCACCACCTATGAGTATGATGGCGAATACACCTATCCGTCAGCGATCACTCACCCGGATGGAACCGTAGACCGCTACACCTATGACGGCAATGGTCAGATCACTGAAACGGTCCAGAAAGATAACACCACCATCACAAATACCTATGATGGTGACGGACGCCTGCTGTCTACCAAGGATGCAAACGGCGGCACCACTACTTACACCTATGATGGCAATGGCTTTTTAGCTTCCAGCGTTGACATGCTTGGCAATACCACCACCTACGTTTGTGATGGCAACGGCAATATCACCAGCATGACGGATCCGGAAGGTAATACCACCACATTTACCTATAATGAGGCAGGATATATTACCAGCCAGACAACTCCGCTTGGACATACCTATACATACACCTATTCCGACGCCGGTAAACTCCTGTCTGAGACCGATCCTCTGGGAAATGTAAAATCCTATGAGTACAACGGTAACGGCTACGAGACTGCTGTATCCGACTGGAAAGGCAATAAGACCACTTATAATTACAATTCCGTGAATGACCTGTTGAGTAAAACAGACCGTGCAGGCGGAACTACCACGTATACATATGATAGCTGGGGAAATCTGACATCTGAAACAGATGCAGACGGACATACCATCACCAGCACCTATGATACTGTCGGACGGCTCACCAGCCGGACAGATGGAAACGGCAACACAACTACATTTACCTATGATGCCAAAGGCAATCTGACAGTTACCACGGATCCATACGGAAATACTGCATCCAGTACCTATAATTCCATGGACCGCATTACCAGTTCCACGAATGAGAACGGTAACAAGACCACATATGAATATGATGCCATGGGACGTCTGACTGCAGCCACCAATGCAGCCGGAATACGCACCGAATATGCATATGATAAAAACGGCAATGCTGTCTCCATGACCGATGGCAACGGCAATAAAACCACGTATACATATGACGCGGAGAACAAACTGACCAAGACCGTAACACCGGAAGGTAATACCACGGAGCTTGTATACGATGCAGCCGGCCGCATGACAAAGATCATCAATGCCAACGGCAATGAAATGGGTCTGTCTTATGATGCAGACGGCAATGCTACCGGCATGACCGATGGTAATGGTTATGAGACTGCTTATGAATATGATGCACTTGGCCGGATCTCCAAACAGACCAATCCGGACGGCACCAGCCGGTCTTATACCTACGACGCAAACGGCAACATCACTTCTGTAACTGACGAGCGTGGAAATGCAACCACCTATACCTATGATGCTGAAGACCGGCTCCTTTCCGTAACTGATCCGGAAGGCGGGGCAGTGGTATATACCTACACGGCTGCTGGACAGCTTGCATCTGCAAAAGATCAAAATGGTGCTGTGACAGCATACACCTATGACGGCAACCACAACCTTACTTCTGTAACAGATGGACGTGGCAACACGACCACTTACGAGTACGATAAACTGAACCGCCTGACCGCTATGGTAGATCCGGAAGGCGGACGGACAGAGTATACCTACGATGCAGTTGGCAACCTGGTATCTGTAAAAATGCCGGAAGGCGGCGTGTACGGAAATGCATATGATGCTGCAGACCGCAAGACCAGCACCACGGATGCCCTGGGACATACCGAGTCCTACACTTATGACAGCAATGGCAATGTCCTGTCTGTGACCGACAGAAGAGGAAACACCACCTCTTATGCGTATGATAAGGACAACCGTCTGGTATCTGTGACAGATGCCCTGGGTGGCGTGACCACATACACTTACGACGGACTGGGACAGGTAATCAGCATTACCAATGCCCTTGGTGGTGTGACCACAACTGCTTATGATGCCAACAACCAGATCACAGTTGCTTCCAACGAGCTGGCAGAAGAGGGCAGTGACACCCACCGGGTAAAATATGAATACAATAATCGCGGCTTCGTGACGAAACGTACCAATGAGGACGGCACTTTTGTATCCTATGAGTATGATGCCAACGGCAATGTTACGAAGATGACCGATGAGAGAGGTAATTCCTACAGCTACACGTATGACAAGAATAACCTTCTGCTCACCGAAACTGATCCGCTGAACGGAACAACAACCTATACCTACACTCCTGCAGGGGAAGTAGCAACAGTAACCGATGCCCTCAAGGGAGTCGTTAAGTATACTTATGACGAGAACGGAAATCTGGTATCCTTTGTGGATGCAGAAGGATATAGCTGGGGCTATACCTATGATAAGAATAACCGGACCTCATCTGCAACGGATGGAAACGGTAATGTTACCACTTATGTATATGATAAAGATGGCAATCTCACCGAGATCCACAATCCGGATGGCGGTGTGGAACGCTACACCTATGATCTGAATGATCAGGTTACATCCTATACAGATGGAGAGGGTTATACCACTTCTTATGAGTATGATGAGAATGGAAATCTGATCAAGATCACTGACGGCCGCGGCAATAGCAAGACAGCCGTTTATGATGCCCTGAACCGCATTACTTCCTCTACAAACGAAGAGGGTGGGGTAGTAACTGCTGAATACGATGCTCTGGGACATGTGACCCGTATGGTCAATGAGGACGGAGCTGTCACCAGCTACACCTATGATGCGAAAGGCAGATGTATAGAGATCAAGGATGCTTATGATCACAGCCGTCTGTTGGAATATGATCCGATGGACCGCATTACTGCAGATACTGATGAGAATGGCGTCCGCCGCACCTATGAGTATGATGAGAAGGGCAACCTGATCAAATATACTGATGGTTTAGGCAATTCTGAGACCTACACTTACGACAAAAACAACAATATGGTCTCCCTGACCAACCGGAACGGCAACACTTATACTTACAAGTATGATGCCCTGAACCGCCCGGTATCCGAGACCGACCCGAAAGGCAATACCAAGTCCTTTGGCTATGACAAAAATAGTAAGATCACATCAGTGACCGACCGGAACGGCAATACCACGAAGTACACCCTGGATGGCAATGGAAATATCGTCACCGTAACGGATGCAGCCGGAACCGAGAGCCACTATGAATATGATTCGATGAACCGGCTCACCAAGATCTCCATGCACCGGGTCGATACCGTCCATAAGGTAGATGAGTGGCAGGATACCCTCTATACCTATGACTATCGTGGACTGGTAAAAACCGAAGTCAATGCCAAAGGCGATGGAAAAGTATTTGTTTATGATGAGAACGGCAACCTGATCAGCAAGACAGATGAGGATGGCTATGTTACCGAATACGGCTACAGCCCGGTCAACCTGGTCAATGCAGTCAACTACAATGATGCCAAGAGTGCAACCTATCTCTACAATGGCACGGGTGAGCTGATCGAGATGGAAGATTGGAATGGAAAGACCAGCTTCAGCCGCGATCTTCTGAACCGAATCACCAAAGTAACCGACCACAACGGCCGTGAGACCGCTTATGGCTGGGACAATGTAGGCAACAAGACCGTACAGGGCTATCCGGATGGTACCCAGGCTGATTACTACTACGACGCTGAAAATCAGATCGTGGAAGTCGTGGATCCTGATGAAGGTATCACCAAATACGAGTATGACCCGAATGGTAATAAGACCTTTAAGGAATACCCGAACTATGAGACCGCATACTACTTCTATGATGTATGTGATCAGATCATCGAGATGGATGAGTACAACTTAAACGGCAAGAAGTTCTTTAAGACTACTTACAGTTGGGATGCAGAAGGAAACATGCTCACCGAAATGCAGTACAACCATGGTCAGAGCGGAGCTTCTGGAAACGGTAACAGCGGCAACAATGGCAATGGTAACGGCAATAACGGTAACGGCAACGGAAAGGGCAATAACAAGAAGAACAACAAGAACAATTCCACCGATACTACCGCACTGAGCAACATCCTGGAAGGATATAGCGTTGAGATCCCGACAACAGCTCTGCCACAGATCCAGCTTCCGAGCATGGAAGATCTCCTGAACAGCAGCCAGAGCGTATCCCTGCCGGAAAGCATGGCAGCGATCGAAGAACTGCAGGACGGCATCGTGACAGAAGAAAGTACCGAAAGCACCGATCCGACACCGGATGCTCCGGAAGCAGAAACACCGGCAGTATCTGCAGGAACGGAAGAGAGCAGCAGTACCGAAACGGACACGGATAGCTCCAACAATGGCAGCTCCAAGAATCCGGAAGGTTTTGAGTGGGGCAATGGCAATGGTGAGGTTCCTCCAGGACAGAACGTGGATGAGAATGGCAACATCACCAACAATGGCGGCAACACACCTCCTGGACTTAATCGGAGAAACAAGGAAAAACCGGATAAGGACGACAATCCGAATAAACCGGAGAAACCGGACAATCCAGGATCCGAGAACAAGAGTGATTCCAGTGCAAACAAGGCACAGCAGGGAACCCATATCTACACCTACGATAACCTGAACCGGATGTCTACCAGCGATATCGCCAAGACAAAGACCACTTACACCTATGATACCCTTGGCAATCTGGTATACGAAAAAATCAAAAACAAATCGGTTGATTACCAGTACAATGAGCTGAACCAGCTTGTAAAACGCACGGACAGCCAGAATCAGACTTATACATACCAGTATGATAAGAGAGGAAACCGGATTGCTGAGACCGGCAAGAAAGAGTCCAGGGCATTTACATACGATGAAACAAATCATCTGGTAGAAGGAACCAACTGGAAGGGTGATAAGTCCGCATACACCTACAATGCACTGTTTGTGCGGATCAACAATACCCAGCCCAGCCACTCCGGAAATGTCTATGACCGGGATTATGTGATCGATTATACCAGCATCGAGCGGGACGACCTGATGATCTATGCAGAAGGCAACGGACAGCTTGACTACGTGCAAAGAGAAGTGTATGCTGGAAGTGAGAGGATCGAGCAGTTTACTGATCGGTCCAACGGCGGATACGAGCGGACATTGTATGTCCATGAGGATGTGCAAGGCAACACCCGGTACTATACCAAGACCAACGGCAACAGCTTTGCTGAGCTGACCTATGATGCCTGGGGTATGCCGGTAAGCCCAAATAAGCTGCTGAACAATGACCATGGTAACTATGTATATGCAACGTACACAGGTCACATATTTGATACCACACTGGATATCTACTTCGCCGAGGCGAGGTTCTATGATGCCCAGACGAGAACGTGGCTTGCCATGGATCCAATCAAGGACGGCGGAAACTGGTATCAGTATGTAAAAGGTAATCCGATTAGATATTTTGATCCAGATGGTAAAATAGCAACTGAAATACTAATAGCTACAGTTTTGGCAACTGCTATTGGTGCAGTGACTGCTGCAACAGTAAGTGCTGTTACTCAGATGTATGATTCTAATACCAATACATTTAGTACCAAAAACATCAATAAGCATGATGTAATATTGGATGGAGTCATTGGTGGTATTTCAGGAGGTGTTTCCGCTGTTAATCCGGCTATCGGAATTATTACAAGTACTGTATTAAGTGGAGTTGGAGAGCTTTACAGTCAGGTCTTTATACATAATACTTCATGGAATAATGTTAATAAGACTAAAATTGGAGTTTCTGCATCATCAGCATTTTTCGCTTCATCTCTTAGCGAAGTATATGCATTAACTTCAAAGATAGTTCAAAAGATAGCTCCAGCAGCAAGTTCCCTTGTAAGAGAGGTACTAAAAGGATATTCAGATGAAGCACTTAATGGCATTATCGAAAATATGCTTTCATGTCCAGGAGTATTGGCAAATAGCGGCACCAAAAATACAACTAATAGTGGTATGTATGGAGATTTTAATAATCCATATAATTTCCCGGATTTAAAAGAAATTTTAGAGTTGTATAAAGCAGAAAAATTGTTTAAAAAGAATCAATTTATGCAATATAATGGATGTTTAGGAACTAATTAAATGAAAAAATTTATAAATCAGCATATAATATACATTTCTCTTCCTGAGTTATTGGCTTGGTTTTTATATGGAATTGCAATCGTTATAATGGGATTATATACGCCAAATAACAGTATTCTTCCATATTTAGATAATTACTACGAGGTCCAAGGCAAAATTGTTAAAGTAATAGAAGATGTGTCAGAACACAAATATTGGACAACGATAGAATTAGATAATGGAAATAAATACTATATAACTCCTAAAGTGCGAGAAGCACATTCTGCTTCTATAATAAGCAATATTGATTCAAATATTTCTCAAGCAGAAAAAGTGACTTTAAAAGTTGCAGCTTTAGATGAGGAAAAGTATAGTCCGATAATTTTGTCACTAGAATGCAAAGGAATCGATTATATTACAATCGATTCAACAATAAAAATGTATAGACAACAAACTGCTGATGGAATAAATATTTGGTTAAGTTTTAAATTATTTTCCTTCATTATTTTGGCAATAATAGGAAGTGGGGTGGTAACACAAATTTATTTAATTGAAAAAAAAGCAAACAAAAAAATAAATATTTCTCCTAAAAATGGAATTGCAATGAAAATTATATGGACACCGACATGGATTTTAATATTACTTTTAGCTATATCCCATTTCATTTTTGGAACTGCTATTTGTTTACATAAATATTATTTGCATAAATATTATTCATATCAGTGGTATTCTCAAATTATATATAATGAATGGCAGAACGCGGATAAATGCTATAGTATTGCAGCAATCATTTACCTAATAATAATTTTACTGATAATTATACGGAAGGTTCAATCTGGAGAGCAAATTAAGTATGTTGGACCAGGCAGAGCAGCGAAAGTAACATATCGGTAAAATATATTTATGGGAATTAAAAAGAGCTGTTGCTTCATAGATGTAAGTCATCTATGGGCAACAGCTTCTGTTTTCTATTGTTTTTCTTCAGAATTTTTATATAATAGTAAAAAAATCGCTCCTCCAATTCCTCATGTTCCTAACACTACAAACGACACCAATGCTTGAAATCTATCATTCATCAATGACATAATAAGCTGCTTGTCTGTTACTCCATTTAAATATATTCTTTCAAGTAGAAAGAGTAGAACAGAATATACCGTAAGGAAATAACCAAATTTTTGGACTCCAGCTGCTCCTAAAACTTTATCCATTTTTGTAGTTCCCAACACTAAATACCATAAAAATAAAGCAAAGAATATTTCTATAACATTAACTATATTGGGAAGAGGAACAATAAGCCCTATTATATCATTGATTATAGCAATAATTACTATTATTCCAGAAACAAACGAAGCCTTTGTACCTTCAAACTCCCTTTTCTTTTGTCGCTCATGTTTCTTGTGTGTTATATTTCTTTCTCTCGACATATAAATGCTCCTTTAATCATATATAATTTTCCGATTATACAAAATCGTACTGATTATCTTATCAAATACAACTTGCATAGTGTGCATTGGTGAAAAAATTGAAATATTATTCTATAAGAAAAGGCTTCAATCTGATGCTTTTTCTTTTTTATTATAATATTATTTTAGTTTATTTACAAATAAAAGTGGTAAATAAATTGAAATATTGTTATAATTGGCATATAAATAAAAATATTATTTGTTTTTGGCGTGAAAATTAAAATAAAATTATTGATTCAACGATTTAAGGAGACTAATATAGTTATGAATTTTTCTAAACCTATTGATATGCCAAGAAGTACACATTATGGAAACAATTATTATACTGTTTATAGTAAAAAACTTCATAGAATATGTCAATTTTATTCAAACTTGGAATATTTTAATTTTCTATCTTTAGAAATTAGTCCAATAGTTGAAACATTTTGTGAACAACCCTTGAAAATAGAAATTATTCAAGACAATAAATTGAAATATGCCATACTTGATATGTGGGTACGTTATCGTAATGGTAAAGAAGAATTTCAAGAAGTCAAATATTCATCAGAACTTACAGGTGATAGTCCGGAATCAATCCGATCCAAAGAACAAATTCGTCGTGAGGAGCAATGGTGCAAAGAGAACGGTGTTGATTTTGTTATTCGGACAGAAAAAACAATATCACAAGGTAGATTTTTCCTTAATAATGCAAATATAATTGCTGCACGTATTCGAAGGTATACCCCTCATGAAGATAAGTATTATAATCCACGAATTATAGCTGTGTTGCAAAAATATGAAAAAATTTCAATTGAAGATTTAATTAATAATGGTTTACTTCCTCTTAATTCGGAAATTGATCATTTATGTTATATGTATGAAAAAGGCCTTATTGATATGAACATAAGCAGTCAACCACTAGGTGGCAAAACGGAGGTAAGCTTATGGCAAAAATAAACATTCTTGAATTAAGACAAAATAGGGAAATATGGAATACTGTTAATTCAGATGTGTTATCTTCAAATGTACGTACCCAATATATAAAAAGAAAGAGTGCTGTTGACTTATATATTGACGGAATTTCCCCTAAAAAAATACATGAAGAAACTGGAATACTACCATGTGAAATTATTCGGCTTGTAAAAAAATGTGTAGCATTAAATGAAAATCAACAGCCAGTTGGATATGAAGCACTTATTCCACGCAAGCATACAGTTAAAGCTGTAAGCAAATTTCAAAAATTACTTTTACAGTATCCATCTCTTGAAAAATTTATTCTTGGAAATTATTTTAATGACAAGAAATATACCCTTGAAAGAAATATGTCTGTTCGTACATTACATACCAAATTTTTGGATGAATGCAGACGTTTAAAAGTGCAAGATTATGAGTATCCATTTACATTAAAAGATATGGGTTATGATGCATTGCTTAATTATATTAATGCAGTTGAATCACAAAAACAAATACAAACAATTAATCGAGAGGGGAAAGATCTACAACAGAAATTTAAATCTACTGGATATGGGGTTTCAACTGCTTTAACTGCATTAAATCCCTATGGAATAGTGCAAATTGATGGTCACAAAATAGATATGATTTATTCTGTGGAATCTGAAAATGAGCAAGGCGAAATAACACCATTACCGGCTATGAGAGCGTGGCTAATTGCTGTAATTGATGTTGCAACTAGAGTAATTATAGGATATTCCGTATCCCCTTATGAGAACTATAATCAATATGATGTTCTTATGGCCGCACATAATGCAATCGTTCCACATGAAAAAAAAGAGTTTACTCATAAGAGTTTTAAATATCCAGAAAATGGAGGTTATCCTTCTTTAGCAATTCCTGAAGCACAATGGGCTGCATTTGATATGATTATGTTGGATAATGCTAAGTCGCATCTGGCGAATAATACCATTGATAAACTTTTAAACACTGTAAAATGCACTGTGAATTTTGGATCTGTTGCGACCCCAGAGACAAGAGGTATAGTAGAACGTTTTTTCAAGACATTGGAAACAGGCGGCTTTCATCGTTTACCTGGAACAACCGGAAGTCATTCAAAAGATCCAAAAAGAAATGAACCAGAGAAAGAGAGTGTTAAATATAATATAACGTATGATGATATTTGTGAATTATTAGAGTACTTGATTGCAGAATATAATAATAGTTCGCATTCAGCTCTTGAGAATCAAACGCCGTTACAAGTGATGGAAAGACGAATAAAGCAAGCAGGTATGCAACCATATGTTGTTCCAAAAAACCAAAGAAAAGATATAGAAAAACTCACTTATTTTACAGAAGAAAGGACTGTGCGTGGAGGATATTCTACTGGAAGTAAACCCCACATTTCATTTCTTGGAACACAGTATCATGCGTATGATAGAAAAATCCCGATGGATATGATAAATAAGAAAGTATATATTGAGGTTAATCCAGTAGATGTAAGTCATGTTGATTTATATGATTCAGAAGGGGTATTTATTGCTAACCTAGTAGCCACTGGGGAATGGGGCAAAAGACCACATTCATTAAGAACACATAAGGCTGCATTGGCAAGAAAAAATAAAAACAAAAAAGAGAATAACATATTTTCACCGGATTTGTCTTTATATGAAACAGAACTTCGTGAAAATGCAAAAAAAAGTAGAAGAAAAAGAACACAAGCATCAATTCTAGAAAGTGAAATGGGTAAATCATATAAAAATACGGTATCCACAGAACCTTTAAAATATAAACCACCAAAAGAAACAAATCATTCGACTACATATTCACAAGAAGAAATAGATCTAATAAATTCACTTTCAATAGAGGAAGCATATAAGAGAGGACTAATATGAATAATTCTACAAATAGAACAGAGCATCCGACACTTGATATAGACGAGTTAGAGCGTTACCTTGGTTCTATTCAATATACAATTCCAACAAAATCCATTCTTGAGCTTCAATATAAGGTAGAAGAATGGATTTCTATGAATGATTGTGGCGCAATTATATATGGGGAATCAAGAGTTGGTAAAACGAGAGCTATACGATATATTTCACATCATTTAAAAGAAAAATATAGCCTTCAGCTTCCGATTTATACATTTACAGCAACGGATCATGTACCAACGCAGAAAACGTTTTATTCTAGTCTGTTAACCGCATTGGAGCATGAAGAACCACACAAAGGAACTGCTGTGCAAATGCGTCAGAGACTTGTAAATAGAATTCTTATGAATGCATTAGATACAAAATACCGTAGGGCTATTCTGTTTATTGACGAGGCGTATTTGCTGTCAGACAAAGAATATTTGTGGCTTATTGACATATATAATCAGTTAAATTTAGAGGATGTTTTGTTTACAGTATTTCTTTTTGGAACAAGGGAATTGAAGCAACAAAAGACATCATATATTTCAGCAGGAAAGAAACAAATAGTATTACGATTTATGGTGAATGAATTTGAATTCTTTGGAATAACTAATCAAAGAGATGCAGCAATATGTTTGGCAAGCATTGATAAACCAATTCGTATACCTAGTTGTAAAGAAGAAATTATATTATCCGAATTATTTTTTCCACTAGCATATAGAGATGGTAATAAACTTACTTCATATGCAGAGGATTTGTGGGATGCATTTGAACAAGTAAAAAGAGAAAACAACATTCCTACTGGACAAATTTTGATGAAGTATTTTATGGATGCAGTTCTTTATTGTTTGAAAAGATATGGAACATATGGAAAAGAATTATATCAACCAACGGTGGAGGAATGGAATCAGAGTATTGTGGATAGTGGGTTTGTTATATCACAAATATAATGCAATTAATCAATAGGAGAGAAGATAAGAATATGGCATACGATACCAAAAGAGAAGAAACAAGAATTCGAAGCACATATACATGGAAAAATGAATATCTTCTTCCTTTTGAATCATTTTGGGGACGTATTGCAAAATTTTGTTTTCTTAATTGTGTACCGTGGACCTATATAAATTCTTCATTAAAAAAATATTTCTATGCAAAATTATCAAGCGATGAAATGTTCTGCATATATTTGCCTAGTTTTAATGGTAAAAGATATGAAATATCTGACGATATTTTTAATGATATTAATAGAAATTACGAGGTCTATAGATATTGTCCTGAGTGTATGAAATATGGCTATCATTCAATATTGCATGAAATAGATGGTTTTGATTATTGTTTTCTTCATCAGTGCAAATTAGTACTTATTACCAAAAAAGAGCTGGTTGATTCAAAAAATGGAATTTATTCTTTTTTTGATGTACAAGTAAAAAACATTATTTATTATAAACCGATATATGATGACATAATGAAATATATTGAAAGACGGAATGTAGAAGGAATAATATCTGCCAGTCATTTCTTTGTAGATTCAAAACAGGATAGTAAAAGTTATGAGAGTACAGAAAGACTATATCAACGTCTATTTTTATTACAAGATTCTGTAGAATTGTATGGATGTCAATGTATTTCAGCGGTTCAAATAGATGATATATATGAAACAAATAGATATATCTTTGAAGATATAATGCATAATTATACTCAAAACATCATGGAACGAAATGACTATTGGAGTTCCATTGAGGAAAAAGATTTTATGAAAATATATACATATTGCAAAAAAATGTTTTTACAACCAAATCCCCAAAATCAGTATTTGTTAACAGAGGATACACTTGCATGGTGTTTTATTGCTATCATTTCAAATGAAATCCAGCGAATATTTGGTAATCTAGATGATTGGTATGATACTATCCAATGTTTTAAAAA
>OIXG01001881.1_pt1 | contig 18070 bp, 20 predicted proteins | sample 1587731 | NCBI WGS metagenome assembly OIXG01 (sample SAMEA3888908, study PRJEB22519) | human gut metagenome | biome: human gut; feature: human-associated habitat; material: faeces | place: Denmark | collected 2010
AATAGACATCCATCAGGTTTGCAAAATCTTTATCATTGCAGCTTGCCACCGGATAGACGGTCTTATCCGGATAGGTCATGGCGTTTAAAAAGGTATTCAGGGAACCCTTTGCCAATTCTACAAACGGATCTTTGACCGGAAATTTATCCGATCCGCATAATACGGTATGTTCTACGATGTGTGCCACTCCGGTACTGTCCTTTGGCGGTGTACGGAATCCGATATAAAATACTTTATTCTCGTCGTCATTCCGGATCAGTGCTATCTTTGCCCCGGTCTTTTTATGACGCAATCTATATCCGACAGAATTCAAATCCTGTAATTCTTTCTTTTCTAATAATTCGTATGCCTCTAATGTGTTTAAGTCTCTCAACGCCGTGCCTGCTCCTCTCTGCAAAAATTCACTTGTTTGCTCTATCTATTTTTTATAAAAATATATCATTTAAAAAGAGGGTGCCTGACACCCTCTTTTGGTTATTATTCCCAATTCTACTCTATTTATGAATTAACCAAGGCGAACAACATTTGCTGCCTGTGGTCCCTTCTCGCCTTCTACTACTTCAAACTCTACACGCTCTCCGTCTTTCAGCTCTTTGAAACCATCCATGTTCAAAGCAGAAAAATGTACAAATACATCTTTTCCTTCTTCATCAGAAATAAATCCGTAACCTTTTTTGGCATTAAACCATTTTACTGTTCCCTGCTGCATAAAACCTTCCTCCTAACACACTGTTCATCCCTTCCCCAAGGGCTTATTTACTTTTTTATACTAGCACAATTTTCCATGTTCGTCAACGAGTTCCATAGCCCCGGAGCATGGTTTTACAGATACCGTTTTGCAGTTATCATATGTCTTTTATTTTACTCTTTTCCTTTTATCATAAACGCCTGTTCCTATCAGCATACTGCCGCTTATGATCACCAAGGCAGTCCAAAGTATCATATAACTGTCATCCCCCGTTGTAGGTGATGCGGATTGTCGCTTATCCGGTGTTAGTGCTACAGATTGCTCTTTATTCTGTATTGATAATATGGACGGCGCCTTATTTGGTGTTTGTAATATGGCTGGTTCTTTATCAGGTGCTGGTAATACGGCTGGCTCTTTATTTGGTGTTGGTATTACGGATGGCTCTTTGCTTGTTATAGTAAAGTTTGCTGTTGCTTTTCCGCTTTTTGATACAATATCAATTGCTTCGTCCATTGTTATCGGACTTCCGTCTATATCTCCATTTTCTGTAAGAAGTCTTATAAGCTCCGGGATTACCATTGTCGGATGCGTATCGTTAATCTGGATAACCGCAAGGTCTGACAGATTCTTAAATGTTTTTCCAGTGTTAATACATTTTTCCCTGCACTCATCTAATATAAGCCTTGCTCCATTGCTTACCATGAAATACTGCTGATAGATTCTAAGAAGCCTTCCCTGCTCGTCACTGTCATCAGGATAAAGAAACAGTGTAAGGTTCTTGGCAATATCTGACTTATCAAAGTCTATGCTGTCACCTTTTACGATGCTCTCATCAACTGTCTCCACATCAAACAGATGAAGCTTATTCGTTCTCTTTTCTCCGTACACATTGATATCATACATTCTTGAAACCACACTGATTTCACCGAAATTGATAGTGTATGCCACATCTGTCGGAACAAGCCAGCTGTCCTTACCAATCCATGGATTAGGCACTTCCTTCTGCTTCCCATTCTCAAACACCTGCTTAAAAAGTCCAAGATGATAATTAAGTCCGATTCCGTCACCATTAAGACCAAGGTTAGCAATTGAATCAAGGAAGCATGCTGCAAGTCTTCCAAGTCCGCCATTACCAAGTGACGGCTCTACTTCCAGTTCTTCAATATCTGAAAGATTCTTTCCTGCCTGTGTAAGTTCTTCCTTAACTTCATCATAGATTCCTAAATTAATAAGATTATTGGATAAAAGCTTTCCTATAAGGAACTCTGCAGAAATGTAGTATACCTTTCTGCCATTGTCTTTCACTATTCTATCACGTCCCTTTTGTGCAACCAGCTTCATAAGTGCATGAAAGCACTCCTCGTTGCTGCATAAGTGCAAGTCTTTTCCATATTCTTCCAAACATATAGTGTTAAGCATATCGTTGCCCTCCATTCTTGTATTTATATTTTATTATAGGGTTGCTGGAAAAATTCTCTTGCTTTATAATGGGATAAACTTGTACTATTCTATCATATTTAAGGAGAACCTTATGAATATAACAGATTACAGACCACTGAAAGAAACCAAGTCTCATTTCGATTCAGATTTTTTATATAATACTTACCCATGTTCCATCCCGCTTGATTTTACAGAAGTTCCGCTGCACTGGCATAATGAAATGGAACTTATATACATCAAGAAGGGATGCATGATCGTAAGCGTTGACCTTGAGTATTCTGTTGTAAATGCTGGAGATATTGTTGTTGTCATGCCTGGACATATCCATTCTATCATCCAGAACGAAAGTGATTCATGCGAATACGAAAATATTCTTTTTAATCTTGATATGCTTGTTAGCAGGCAGTGTGATTATGATACCGTAAGCTTTTTTAACGGAATTTCCGGCTTTAAGGGGTATTGCCCTCCTGTTATCAGTAAAACTGTGCCACACTATTCTGATTTAATTCATTATATTGATGAAGCTGACAATATATGCAAATATTTCCCTGACGGGTACAGGCTGAAAATCCGTGCATGTCTTTTTAATTTCTTCTTTGAACTTAATGCACATTTTTACACGCATACGGATATGCCTGTACACTTGTCTGATGATAAGATGGATAAGCTGAAACTGGTACTTAATTATATTGAAAAGAATTTTGCTCGTACAATATCGATTGAAGAGATTGCGCAGTGGTGTCATTTCAGCCAGTCGCATTTTATGAAGTTTTTTAAGAACTGCACCGGCACATCTTTTATCACTTACTTAAACGACTACCGGCTTATTATTGCTGCAAGAATATTAAAAACCACAACCCAGCCGGTTATTATAGTGGCTTCGGATTGTGGTTTTGATAATATATCTTACTTTAATAGAAAATTCAAAGAAAAATATGGTGTTTCTCCGAGGGAATTCAGGAAATAAGGTATTATTAATATAATCTGTTTTTTACATATTCTTCAAATCTTGGCAGTGCCATTGCTATTTTTCCATACTGTCTTGTATCTATAACGCCCTTTCGCTTTAAACGGTCACGGTACACAGAGAATAATTCTGGCTTCATGTCAAGCTTTTCACGAATATCTTTTACTGACTGATAACCGCTCTCAGATATAACGCTAAGTATTTCCTTATCTTTAGGTGATAACTCTGCCCATATCTTACTGTATACATATTCATCTAAATACTGATCATACTCTGGCATAATATCTTCAAGTGTATGATCTTTTCTATTATCCCAATAAAGATATCCAAGCACCTGAAACGCAAATGGATATCCTCTTGTAAGAAGTGTCATCTTGTCAGCCATTTCATCATTAATATCAAATATTCTCATGTAATGGCTTTTAATAGCTGTATAATTAAGCGGCTCTAATATAATCTTAGGTGCTCTGTATAAAAATGTAAGTGACTTTTCATTCTGTAAATCATATATATTCTCATACAATCCTGTCATCAAAAGATATATAGGATATTCTTCTCTTAAAAATATCTGAAATGAACTTGCAAATATTTTAATATTCTCTGAATTAATAACCTCATCAATTGTTATAAGCAACCTTTTCCCCAGACGTTTTATGTGAGAAAGCATTATCTCAATAACATTTTCAATATCAGTAACAGGAACAGCATTCTCTACTGTTACCCCCAGTCCAAATACTGAAAAGTCAAGCTTTGCTTTAACAAATACTGCATGCATTTCTGGAATTGCATATATCTTTGCTGCCAGACTCTGTAAAAGATCACGGTTAGGATTAAGTTCAACTACTATCCATTCATCCGACCGTTTCCGTATCTCTGACGCAATGTTAGTCATCATTACAGTTTTTCCTGAACCTCTTACTCCTGTTATCATATATATCTGATTAGGCGATTCTTCCGCTGTAAAATCTCCAATTATTCTCTCTGTCTGTGCAATTCTCGAAATATACTGCACTGGTTTTTTCCCAAATGATAATGTAAACGGATTATTCATGCGCAGCCTCCTATATAAGTTTATATAACCTTTTATAACTTTTTGTTTGTTTTATAACTTTATATAAGTTTTTATAACTTTTTATTTATTATATAACCTTTTATAACTTTTATCAATTGCAAAATAAAAAATCCTGCTCTCAGGCAGCCATAACCACCTGAAAGCAGGATTAACATTTTAATTATTAACAGATTACATTAAGCCTTGTGCTCTGTTGTAAGCATTACATATCTTATTAGAATTCTTGATAAGAATATGCATTGCAACAAATGGTCCAATTCCACAGATAAAAGCACCAAATATCTGCCATAAAAGAACAGTTGTACCATTCTCCTGGATTGAAAGTCCATAACGAGGTCCGTTAGCTGCAAGTCTGTTACCAAGATTATAGTACCAGAACCATGCATATATACCACATGTTATGAGTGATAACAGAACAAATGCAACAAGTCCTGATGTATTCTCTCCATCTCCATCACATGCAATATTAACATCATGTGCCATCTTGTAAATGAAATAATAGCTGTATATTCCACATGTGATAATTGAAAGAATTATGTATGAGGCAAGACCTCTGTCATCCTTTAATCTTGTACCTGAGTATGGTGGGATTGTGCCATTATTATAACCATTGCTGTAATTCTGATTAGCATTGTAACCCTGATTATAATTCTGGTTATTGCTGTTCCCATTGAAACTCTGCTTTACTTCATCAAAAGCACTTCCTAACTCTTTCTCAACCTTATTGAATACCTGACCTGCCTGACCAGCAATATCCTGCTCTGGTGAACAATTTGCTCCACAATATGGGCAGAACTTTGTTGAATCCGGAATCTGTTTTCCACATTTTGTACAAAACATATTAATTCTCTCCCCTTCATAAATTTAGTTTCTGAATGATACGGAATAGGATATTGTTCTGAGGTTCAAAAACCACAATATCTCCAGTTCCAATAAACATTCTATACAAGTAAACTATAACAAATGCCCCTGCTATTGTAAACATAAAAATTTTATAAAATTTAATATTTATTTTAGATTTGAGAAGCATAACTATCACAACAACTGGCGGCAGGAAAAACAGTGGATGATACATGAACGCTTCATGTATATTAAAATGCAGTAAAGCTATCCATGCTCTCGACATTCCGCAGCCTGCACACGATATTCCCGTTATGTATTTTATAGGGCATGTAACCCCGAAGCTTTCTAGTATCACATACAGCACAACAACTGCCGCAACTGATGTTATCACTTCTATTCTTCTATGCGATTTTCTTTTATATGCATTGCCTCCGCTCATTATTCCCCCTGATAATGCTTTTTATTACATTATAATCTCTCCTGCAAGCAATGCAAGACAAGGAAGCGTAATTATGCTAATCAATGTAGACAAAGTAACTGCACCAACTGCGAGCTTCTGGTCGTGACCGAACTTAATTGCAAAAAGTGTTGTAATAGCTGCACACGGGCATGCCTCAAGTATAATTGTAATAACAGCAACCATTCCACGGGCATGTATCAGATACATAACCAGAGTACAGATTACCGGTATAATAAACATCCTGAGAATAACCGTAAAATACACTCTTTTATCCTTTAAGATACTCAATAACGGGAACTGTGAAATAGTAATTCCTGTTATTATCATAGACAATGGAGTATTCATGCCTCCGACAACGTTAAATGTATCCTTCAAGACATCCGCAACCGGAATTCTTGCGAGGAATATCACAAGTCCCACAGCAACCGATATAATTGGTGGGCATGTAACAATCTTCTTTAACAATTCCTTGAAACTCATACTCTCTGAAACATACACAATTCCGACAGTCCATAAAAGAATATTGAATACAGTAACATATACGCTCGCATACAGTACACCTTCTGAACCATACATTGCCTGAATAAGTGGAAATCCCATATAAGCCGCATTAGAAAATGTAGTTGCAAATCTTATAATGCCGCGCACTTCATTTTTCATTAAAAATGTTATGCCAATCGATAAAGCCATTCCTATACATATAGTAAGTATGCTGTAAAAAAGCATTCTGCCCATATTCTTAAGAATCTCGGCATTATATCCTGACATGTAAGAATTAATAATCATAAATGGAACAACAAAATATATAAGAAGGTTAGAAAGCATACCCTTGCCCTCTTCATTAACCATCTTAATCTTTCCGATAACAACTCCACTCAATATAAGTATGAATAATTCAAATACCTGCTTCGCAGTAATAAGCGCTAAATCCACAGCTCTCTTATCCTCCTTTTGATATACGCAAAAAACATGTTATATATTTCATCTTTTGAAATATATAACATGCTAATAGCAAAGTCAAGTGTGTTAGTACTTTATCTCTGGCATAAGCTCTGCACTTATTACATTAAGCATACGTTCCATTGTCTCTAACTCTTCTTTAGAAAATCTGTCCTCAATCCTGCCCATTACAGTCTTAAGATATGTATTGCTGATATTATAATAATCTATATACTTCTGTGTTACCTCGAGATGATACTCTCTCTTGTCTTCCTCAGACTGTACTTTCTTTAAGTATCCCTTCTTAACAAGGTTATTAATCTTATACGCCGCGTTAGGAGATGATATATTTGCCATATCAGCAAACTGTGCCACAGTAGGTTTATCAAGTGCATATATTATCTCCATGCAGAAAGTTTCTACAGTTGTAAGAGATGTCTCCCTCTCCTGTAGCTTTTCAAACATTTTCTGATAAAAATGCATCTTAAACTTCGTATATACCTTACTAAAAGAATCCTGCAGCACCTTACTTTACCTCCAAAGCTTTTTTAATTGTTTATTATTATAACAATAGCTCTATTCTATTGCAAATGTAAGTTCAGCTGACACTGCAAGTTTTCCGTCAACATAAGCTTCTGCCTTTCCTACTCCCACAGGACCTTTTCTTGCTATAATCTCGCATGACATTTCAAGCACATCCCCAGGTGTGACCTGAGCCTTAAACTTAGCATTTTTAATTCCTGCAAAAAGTGCTATATGTCCCTTATTCTTTTCTTCCGACAATAAAGCAACTGCTCCAGTCTGCGCCAGTGCCTCAATAATAAGTACTCCCGGCATTACCTTCTTCTGTGGAAAATGTCCTACAAAATGCATTTCATTGGCAGATACGCATTTAATACCACAAGCCTTCTTTCCAGGCTCACACTCCGTTATCCTGTCTACTAATAGAAATGGATATCTGTGTGGCAAAATCTGCTGTATTTCATCTGAATTAAGCTGCATGATTACACCACCTTTCTAAGCACGATGGACGCATTATGTCCACCAAAGCCAAGTGAATTAGACATAGCATAATCAACTCTTGACTCTCTTGCCTTATTTGGAACGATATCAAGATCACAGTCATCATCCGGCACCTGATAATTAATGGTTGGTGGAATTATATCATTCTTTACAGCAAGTGCCGATATAATTGCCTCAACAGCACCACTTGCACCTAACATATGTCCTGTCATCGACTTTGTTGAGCTTACCGCAAGCTTGTACGCATGTTCTCCAAATGCCATCTTTATCGCATTAGTCTCTCCCTTATCATTAAGCTTTGTACTTGTCCCATGCGCATTAATATAATCAATATTCTCTGGTTTTATTCCTGCATCCTTAACAGCCTCAGTCATTGCCTGTGCTGCCATGCTTCCGTCTTCGAGAGGGGCTGTAACGTGGTTTGCATCACATGTTGAACCATATCCTGCAATTTCACAGTATATCTTAGCGCCTCTTTTCAGTGCATGTTCATACTCTTCAAGAATAAGCACACCTGCTCCTTCTCCCATAACAAATCCGCTTCTTTCTTTATCAAACGGAATAGAAGCCCTGCTGACATCTTCTGCTTTGCTTAATGCATGCATTGATGTAAAACCACCAATTCCAAAATCAGTTATACAGCTTTCTGCACCTCCGCACACAATCACATCCTGATATCCATCCCTGATCTGTCTTAATGCATCTCCAACAGCATTGGTTCCACTGGCACATGCAGTAACAACACATGTACACATTCCATGTAGTCCGAATCTGATTGCAACATGTCCTGCCGCCATATTAGTTATCGACATTGGCACAAAATGTGGCGAAACTCTGTCATATCCTTTACTTTCGCCTCTTAAGCATTCTCTCTGTATAGTTGTAAGTCCGCCAATTCCACTTGATAATATAACACCACATCTTAATGTGTCTTCTTTGCCAAAATCTATAGCTGAATCCTTCACTGCTTCATCTGCAGCAGCAAGTGCATATATCGTGAAATCGTCCATTTTCCTTAATTCTGCTTTATCAACAATACTCTCTGCGTCAAAGCCTTTTACTTCACCGGCAAGCTTGACTGCACTGTTTTCTGTATTAAAATGTGTTATCTTACTAATACCACATTTACCAGCCTTTACAGCTTCCCACATATCATTAACATTGTTTCCGACAGGAGTAACTGCTCCCATACCTGTTATTACAACTCTTCTCATATTGCCATTCCTCCGTCTACACAAAGTACCTGTCCGGTTATGTATCGTGCTCCGTCACCCGCAAGAAATGCTACTGTTTCTGCAATATCTTCCGGCTTTCCCATCTCTTTAAAAGGTATATTCTCCACCACTTTTTCTTTAACAGCATCTGACATTGCTCCGGTCATATCAGTTTCAATCATTCCCGGTGCAACCGCATTTACAGTTATATGTCTTGACGCAAGCTCTCTTGCAAGCGACTTCGTCATACCAATAACGCCTGCTTTACTTGCAGAATAATTAACCTGCCCTGCATTGCCCATAACGCCAACTACAGAACTCATATTAATAATTCTTCCTGCTCTCTGTCTTAACATAAGCCTTGAAACTCCACGCATCATGTAAAATGTACCCTTTAGATTCACATCTATAACTGCATCGAAATCCTCATCCTTCATACGTCCAATAAGATTGTCCTTAGTAATTCCTGCATTATTGACAAGAATATCAATTCTTCCGCCAAGTAAATCCACAGCTTCCCTAATTAAACGCTCACATTCCTCTGAATTACTCACATCTGCCTTAATTGCATGGATTTCAATTCCATACTCTCTGCATAAATTAACTGTTTCACTGGCAGCCTCATCACCTGAACGGTAACTGAATACAATATCTGTTCCTTCACTTGCAAGCTTAACGCATATAGCCCTTCCTATTCCCCTGCTTGCACCTGTAATAAGTGCTTTTCTTCTCTCAGTCATTCCCTATCCTTTCCAAATCAATGTCAGATTTGCTCAACCAAAGCTTATATGTCCGATTTATTCAATCTATAATCTGTCATAATCTCATTAATAAGTTCCTGTACGCTCATTATCCGGTCAACTCTGTCTGCATTACTTCCTGCAAAAAACAGTCCATTATCCCAGTCACCCTTAACTGCTGCTATAAGTGCCCTGCTTATGCAATATGGTATACTGTCATCCTTCTTACATGCTGTAAGACAACCATTACATTTTCTTGCCGTGAAGGTTTCTCCTGCATCAAGCCTTTCAAGCAGTGGGCTGTTAATTGCACGTGCCGGCATTCCAACAGGACTTTTAATAATACGGATGTCTTCTCTCTTTGCATTAACAACAGCCTGTTTAAATGTATCTGAAGCATCACATTCATTGGTAGCAATGAATCTTGTCGCAATCTGTACACCTGCAGCACCTTTATTTACATAATGTGCCATATCTTTGCCATCAAACACACCTCCAGCGACAAAAACCGGGATAACCGCACCGGACTCTTCTATTACAGCAAGTACATCTGACAATATTTCATCGTTACTCTGTGTTTTTCCCTGTGTAATATCATCTGCACCAAAGCCTAAATGTCCTCCTGCCATGCTTCCTTCAATAATGAACATATCCGGATACACATCATAATGCTTCTTATAAGTTTTCATAATTATCCTGGCAGCCCTGCCACTTGAAACAATAGGTGCTGCCAGTGTATCTGTTCCCTTAGTAAACTGTGGCAGATTAAGAGGAAGTCCTGCACCTGAGATAATAATATCTGCTCCTGCTGAAACTGCGGTCTTACAGCTTTCTTCATAATGAGAAACTGCAGTCATAATATTTACAGCTACAAGTCCCTTCTTTGTACTTTCTGCTGCAATCTGCTTAGCTCTCTTAATATGGTAATCAAGTGCCCTTAGATTCGCCTTAAGGGGGCTGCTCTTAAAATCCTGTTCATCATAACCTGCATTAACAGAACTGATAACTCCACATGCCCCATTTGCTGCGACTGCACCTGCAAGGGATGAAAGAGAAACTCCGACACCCATACCGCCCTGAATTACCGGAACATCAAGCACTTTGTCCTTAATCTGCATACAATTCCTTTCGCACAGCCTCATATTCTTCATATATTTGTTCAAATATTTTCTCAATTGGCTGTATCTTATCAATCTGGCCTGCAACCTGACCTGCCATCAGTGAGCCATTCATTGTGTCACCGTCAAACACTGCCTTACGAAGAGAACCTAATGTATATTTCTCAAGTTCCATCTTATCAGCACCTGCCTTCTCCTGCTTTACATACTCGCGTGACATCTCATTTTTAAGAACACGCACAGGAGTACCAGCAATTCTTCCTGTAACTATCGTGTCATTATCCTTTGCTTTAAGTATTGCCTGCTTATAATTATCATGTATAGGACACTCTGTACTTGCCAGAAGACAAGTTCCCATCTGTACACCTGCAGCACCAAGTGCAAATGCTGCTGCAAGCTGTCTGCCATCTGCAATTCCTCCGGCCGCAATAACCGGAATATTCACACTGTCAACTACCTTTGGGACAAGTGTCATAGTTGTCATCTCGCCGACATGACCACCACTTTCTGTTCCCTCTGCAACTACTGCATCAGCTCCGAAACGCTCCATTCTTATTGCAAGCGCTGCACTCGAAACAACCGGTATAACCATCATTCCATTAGACTTCCATTTTTCCATATATTTAGCCGGACTTCCTGCTCCTGTTGTTACAATCTTTACATTTTCTTCCACAAGCAGTTCTGCCATTGCATCAGCTTCCGGATTCATAAGCATAAGATTCACACCAAATGGTTTATCCGTAAGTGTTCTGCATTTTCTTATGTTTTCACGAAGCATATCCGTGTTCATTCCACCAGCTCCAATAAGCCCCAGTCCACCTGCATTACTAACTGCAGCTGCAAATTCTCCTGTTGCAATATTAGCCATTCCGCCCTGTATAAACGGATATTTTATTCCTAACATCTTATCTAATCTCATTATGCTGCTCCTTATTATGTCTCTATCAAAGCACTGCTCCAGCTAAGCCCCGCCCCAAAGCCTGCAAGAATCAGCTTTCTGCCTTTGTCAAAGCATCCGCTTTGTGCTAACTCATCTAGTGCTATTGGGATACTTGCCGCTGATGTATTACCGTATTCCGCTATATTTATATAAAACTTATCTTCATGTCCCGGATATTTTTTCTTTACATGATTGATAATTCTTTCATTAGCCTGATGGCACACAATATAATCTATGTCATCAAGTGTCATGTCCGATTTTTTCAATATTTCATCAATTCCCTGTTTAAGAACATCAACTGCAAAACGGAACACCGCATTTCCATTCATCTTTACATATGCATCCTGTGCACCTATACCTCTGCATACAAGTACATCAGTATCGCCTCTTGTGTAATTAATCTGTCTATACATATTGTCAGCCGCTTTTATAAGAACTGCACCAGCACCATCTCCAAAAAGCACGCATGTTGAGCGGTCTGTATAATCTAAAATCTTAGACATCTGCTCGCTGCCAATAAGCAGTATGTATTTATAATCAGTGCTGTTAAACAGTGCCTGTCCAACATTTAATGCATGCAGAAAACCTGTACATGCACTGCTTAAATCAAATGCAAGTACATTCTCTGCCAATCCGAGTTCCTTCTGTACAATTGCTGCAGTAGATGGAAATGCATTATCAGCCGTTGAAGTTGCAACTATAACTGCACCTATTTCTGCAATATCCACACCTGATGCCTCTACCGCTTCATATGCTGCCCTGACTGCAAGTGATGTAGTATTTTCCTGTGTACATCTGTATCTTTTCTTAATGCCTGTTCTTGTTGTTATCCATTCATCATTTGTATCAACAATCCGGCTTAAGTCATCATTCGTAATTATCTCTTCTGGGAGTGCTTTCCCTGTGGACACTATCTGAATGCCTTTCACTTTATCTCTCCCCTGTCTATATTCCTGAATTTGTCATATCTTGAATTAACAAGCTCTTTTGATTTCATCCTGCAAAGAATTCCGAGTTCTTTTTCTAACATTCTTGCTATATCTGAAAAGCACCTGTCTCCTTCTGCAATTACACCGTCAACGAGTCCGGCAGTAAAAAGCTCCTGTGCAGTAAGCTTCATAATCTCACTTGCCTGTGGTGCTTTCTTAGCATCCTTATATATTATTGACGCAAAACCTTCCGGAGACAGAATTGAATATACTGCATTTTCAAGCATATACACCTTGTCGGCTGCTGCCAGTGCCAATGCACCGCCACTTCCGCCTTCACCTGTGATTACTGATATAACAGGTACTGTAAGCTTAAGCATTGCTGCTATACTTCCCGCAATCGCATTACTCTGTCCGTTGCTTTCTGCTTCCATGCCTGGATATGCACCTGGCGTGTCAACAAATGTTATGACAGGTCTCCTGAATTTTTCAGCCTGTTTCATAACACGGACTGCTTTTCTATACCCTTCAGGTGATGCCATTCCGAAGTTATATCTTATATTCTCTTCTATATTCTTTCCTTTACGGTTTCCAATAACAGTTACCGTTTTTCCATTAAATGAAGCAATTCCTGCAACAAGGCTTTTATCATCTTTATAGTATCTGTCACCATGCATTTCTATAAAATCATCGAAAAGCACTTCTATGTATTTCATAATATCCGGACGGTCACTTTTTCTGGCTGCAAGGACTTTCTCATATGGTGTTAAAACATTTTCACTGCTCATGCTTCTCCTCCGGTATTCACATGCATTTTCAATATCTTTGATAAAGTCTGCTTCATATCTTTTCTGTCAACTATCATATCTATCATGCCATGTTCTAACAGAAACTCTGAGTGCTGGAAGCCTTCCGGCAGCTTCTGTCCGATAGTCTGTTCAATAACTCTTGGCCCGGCAAAGCATATAAGTGCTCCTGGTTCAGCAATTATAATGTCACCAAGACTTGCAAAGCTTGCGCTCACACCACCTGTTGTCGGATTAGTGAGATATGATATAAATAATCCACCAGCATCCTTGAACTTTTCAATTGCCGCTGTTGTCTTTGCCATCTGCATAAGCGAGAAAAGACCTTCCTGCATTCTCGCTCCACCGCTTGCAGCGAATATTATAAGTGGCAGTTTTCTTTTCATTGCATATTCTGTGAGTCTTGTAATCTTTTCACCTACCGCAATTCCCATGCTTCCCATAAGAAATCTTTTATCCATAACTGCAACAGCTGTTTTGACTCCGCCAATTCGGCATGTTCCAGTAACTACTGCATCCTGCTGGCCTGTCTTTAATCTGTTTGCTTCAACCTTTTTCTCATATCCCGGAAAGCTGTTTGGATTGCCTGTCTTAACCTGTGCATACAATTCCCTGAAACTTTTGTCATCACTTATAAGTGCAATTCTTCTTGATGGTGTAAGGCTTCCGTCTGCCTGTTCCTCACTATCCCTTAATCTGTTGATAGTACCCCACCTTTTCTTACGCTTTAAGAAAATGTCATTGATATTCATTTAACTGTAATTCCTTCCTTAAGCCACTTTTCAATTTCGGTATGATTCTTCTCCCAGAAACCTGTATTGTAATTTCCTCTTATAAAATCCTTATGATATGTAAGAAGATGCATGAACTCTCTGTTAGTCTTAACTCCTTCAATTATCAGTTCCTCAAGAGCTCTTCTTAATCGTCTTACCGCCTCAAGTCTGCTGCTTCCAGTCACTATAATCTTGGCAATCATTGAATCATAAAACGGACTCACTTCATAACCTTCAAAAAGATGGCTCTCAACTCTTACTCCATAACCATCTGGAAAATGTAAGAATTTAATAACTCCCGGTGTAGCCGCATTTATTCTGCACTCAATTGCATGCCCATTGACGCATGTATCTTCCTGAGTGATATTAAGCTTCATTCCGGCAGCTATTCTTATCTGTTCTCTTATAAGGTCAATTCCTGTAACCTGCTCAGTTACCGGATGTTCAACCTGTATTCTCGTATTCATCTCTATAAAATAGTAGTCACCCTGTTCATTCACAACGAATTCAACAGTTCCTGCACTATAATATCCTGCTGCTCTGGCAGCCCTTACTGCAGTCTCTCCCATGACTGCCCGCTTATCTTTACATAATCTTGCACTCGGAGCTTCCTCTAAAAGTTTCTGATTATTACGCTGGATTGAACAGTCACGTTCTCCAAGATATATTGTATTGCCATATTTATCTGCAAGAATCTGTATCTCAATATGCCGTGGATTGATTATCAGCTTCTCTATGTACATATCATCGTTGCCAAATGCAGCTTTAGCTTCACTCTTAGCGGTTTCAAATGCATTTTCTATATCTTCTCTGCTGAATGCCTTGCGCATTCCTTTTCCACCGCCTCCAGCTGACGCTTTAATAAGTACCGGATAACCAATTCTTTCTGCAATGTGTGCTGCTTCCTCTGCTGTTACAACCAGACCATCAGAGCCTGGTACAACCGGAACCCCGCATTCAATCATAAGCTGCCTTGCCGACTGTTTATCTCCCATGCTGCTTATTATGTCTGCTGATGGTCCTATAAATATAAGATTGTTCTCCTCACATTTTCTTGCAAATGCAGCATTCTCAGACAGAAAACCATAACCAGGGTGGACTGCCTCACACCCTGTCAATATTGCTGTTTCTATTATCGCATCCTGATTAAGATAACTTTCAGCCGCCTTTGCCGGTCCAATGCAAACTGCCTTGTCTGCTGCCATAACAGCAAGTGAATCCTTATCGGCTGTTGAATATACAATTACGGTTTCTACATCCATCTCACGGCAGCATCTGATTATCCTTAACGCTATTTCACCACGGTTTGCTATCAGTATTCTCTTAAACACTTCTGCTACCTCCGTTAATTAAGGATTACAAGCGGCTGTCCATACTCAACCATAGTGCCATTCTCTGCTGCCACTTCCTTAACCGTACCGTCACAATCTGCTGTAACTTCGTTCATCAGCTTCATTGCTTCAATTATTCCAATAACATCACCGGCATGAACGCTCTGCCCTGGTTTTACAAAAGGTTCCTCATCAGGACCTGCTGCTGTATAGAAAGTTCCAACCAATGGTGCTTTAATTTCTTTAATATGCTCATCTGACTGTGGCTGTACGTCCTGAATAGTTGTAACGGTCTGTTCCTGTTCTGTATTAATGCGAACAATATCTTTCTTTACAGGCACATCACATTTGGCTTCGTGCATTGTTTTCTTCAGTCCAAGGCATACGCCATTCATCTCCAGATTCAGTTCGCTGCATCCACTTGCATCAAACTTATCTATAATCCCATAAATATCATTAATATCCATAACAAACTGTCTTCCTTAAAATCTTTATATTAAGCTGCATTCTTGTCAACATACTCAACAATTGCTTTAACTGATGTAAGATTAGGAAGTTCTTCTTCTGGAACAGTAATTCCATAAGCATCTTCAACTGCCATCATAAGTTCCATAGAATCAAGTGAATCAATTCCAAGATCATCCTTTAAATTCGCTTCTAATGTAATCTTATCCTCTGAGCAGTTAATAGTATCCATAATAATTTCTTTTACCTTTTCAAATGTCATTGTTTTGTTCTCCTTAAATAATTTTATCTAAATATATTTAACTAATATATTTGAGCTAATTATAAGAGCACAAATCAGGTTTGTCAATACTATTTTGATATTCAAAGTATTTATTTTGTTTCACAGCTGAGTATTATTCCGCCTCGCTCAGCATAATAACTGCATAATCCTCCTGCTTTATATACACACACATCCGTAGCACCATATGCCTGCTTTATCATATCTGCTATCTTATCTGCAAGAGCTTCATTCTCAACATGACATATTCTCAGCTTTCCGCCTTCATATCCTGCATCGTCAAGTAATGCCTGCAGTTTTACAAGAAGCTTTTTATCACCTCTGCATTTACCGATTGCTTCCAATGTTCCATGACTGCTTGCTGTTCCTATTACACTTATGCCAAGAACCTCCGCAGCCGATGCTACAACCTTGCTTACACGACCATTCTGTGCAAGATTATGCAATGATTTTAATGAACAGAACAGTCTTGTTTTCTGCATATATGCATCTATTGCTCCATCTATCTCTTCAAATTTCTTTCCTTCTTCAATCATTTGCTGCAATTGTTCCAGTATAATACGCATCTGTGGACCAGTGCTTTTAGAATCTATTACCCTGATCTTAGCCTGCGGATGTTCCTCCAGATATACTGCCCTCGCTGCCATTGCAGAATTATATGTTCCTGACATTCCTGCAGTTATTGTTACAACAAATATCTCATCATCATCACCAAAAGCTTCAAGCCATGCATCTATTCCAGGGCACGCAGTATATGAACGTCCCTTATGTTTTTCAAGAATATCAAGCATTCTGTGAATATCAAGCTGCCCATCATCACAAAACTCCTCGTTATCTGTAGATATTGTAAGCGGAACTGCCTTAAAAACCATTCCCCTAAGTTCTTTTATATCGCATGCTGAATCTGCTACTAATCTCATTATTAATCCTCCTGTTTGCCGGATATACTCCGTTTCGATGTAGTTTTTAATACTATGTCATATTGTATTTTATAACTTATAGTGTTACAATATACAAAAATAGCGTTTTTGTATATTTCAGGAGTACATTATGAATATAGTTAACAAAGATTCTAAAAATACATTTACACGAATGTGCATAGGTGAAGCAATAATCAAGCTTCTTAAAGACACTGATTTTGATAAGATTCGAATTACGAGTGTGGCGAAATGTGCCGGTGTATCACGCATAACTTTTTACAAATATTATGAATCAATCCATGATGCACTATGCGACTATCTTAATATTATTATAATTGAATATCTGGAAGAATGTGCCAACAACCCTGAAAACGGGAGCTTTCTGGATTATTCCCACATTCTTTTTGCACTTGAATTCTTTAACCGGTATAAGGATTATTTTCTTACTCTTTCAAGATGTGGACTTCATTCTATTCTTATTAACAGTATTAATAATTTTATGTCTGAACATTTTACGAATCCTAAGAATTACTCTGAGTACAGACTATACTGTTACTCTGGCGGATTGCTTAATACATTTTTAAAATGGGAAGAAAACGGATGTGACTGTGATGCTGGCGAGATAGCCAGAACTCTTGAAGAACTTTATAGTTAATAAGCCACTCCTTCCGGAATGGCTTAAATATTTTATAATCATTTATTAATCTGTGAATGCACTTTTCGACGTACTACTAGGAAACATATAACCTGCATAATTATCGTTGCCGTCCATGATGCCGGATATGATATGAACAGGTCATAAAGAGTTCTGTGACTTGGGAATATGACGAATATCCAGAATATTCTCATTCCTACTGTACCAATAACCGATAATATCATAGGTACTAACGAATACCCCATTCCACGAAGCGCGCCCGGAAACAGATCCATTATTCCACATAAGAAATATGGTACTGTAGTAATTGATAATATCTCAACACCACATTTGATAACATCTTCACTGTTAGTGTATATCATAAGCACTTTATCACCAAATATATATGCACCGCAGCCAAATACAAGTGATGCTCCTACCGAAAGTATTGCACAATCTATAAGCACCTTGTCCATTCTCTTGAACTT
>OIXG01001883.1_pt1 | contig 18051 bp, 8 predicted proteins | sample 1587731 | NCBI WGS metagenome assembly OIXG01 (sample SAMEA3888908, study PRJEB22519) | human gut metagenome | biome: human gut; feature: human-associated habitat; material: faeces | place: Denmark | collected 2010
ACAAATATCACGACTGCAAACAGTCCTATTATCACATCCGGAAACTGAGTGATGAGCTGTGCAGGGAGCACAATCTTTCCGTCATCATTCCGGGTGATCAGCGTGGCAGAAAATACAAAGAATGGCAGTCTGATCAGAATGGTTCTGCATGGAAAACGCAGATCAGAAAGGACATCAATTTCTGTATCAAGTCGGCTTCCACTTATGAAGAATTTCTGCTTCTGATGAGAGCCAAAGGGTATGAAATCAAGGGGGAAACTTTTGAAGAAGGAGCTGCCAAATACATCTCATTCCGCCCTCTAGATAAAGAGCGTTTTGTGCGTGGCAGTGCGAAGTCTTTGGGTAAGGAATACACAAAGGAACGTATCAGGGAACGCATTGAAAGGAAACGGGAACGAAAGGCAGTGATTCCCAAAAGGGACTACTCTGCCCGCAGGCTCATTGACACCTCTGACGAAAAATTCAAAAGCAGTCCGGGACTGCAAAGGTGGGCTGCCATCGAGAATTTAAAGATTGCCGCACAGAGCTATAATGAGGTTGGTTCCCTTGCAGAACTGGAACACAAAATTGCAGTGAAAACCGAAGCCGGAAAGTCTGCAAAGCAGAGCGTGGTGGAACTGGAACACCGCATCAAAGACCTTGCGGAAATCATCAAATACGCACAGCAGTACAAAGACAACCGCTCCTATCATATCGGCTACAAAAAAGCCAAGAACCCTGACGCATATTTCCGCAGATACGAAAGCCAGATTATTCTTTATGGCGGCGCCAGACGTATGCTTGAACAGGCGGACATAAGCTTAAAGGGATTGAATGTCGATAAACTAAAAGCTGAGTATCAGAAACTGATGAAGCAGAAAAGCGAGCTGACTTCCACCTATAAAAATTGTGAAAAGGAAGTGCGTGAGCTGAAACGGAAACAGGAAAATCTCAATCAGTATCTCGGACGGACACAGCCCGATCCGGCACAGGAACAGCAGGAAAAAAGTAAAAATCAGACTTTATAATAATACAAGGCAGATATCCAACACAGGACATCTGCCTTGATATTATTCATCTGAATCATCAAGTCTTTGTTCAATATTAAATCGTTCACGCTCTATCTCTTTCTTCAATTCTTCTTCTGTTGGCATATATAACTTATATTTTGAAGCATATAAATGATCATTCTCATTTAATACGGAATACTTAACCATTGTTTCATTTTTCTCCGAGCAAAGAACAATTCCAATCGTAGGATTATCTCCTTCCGTTTTAATGTTTTCCTCAAAGTATTTTACATAAAAATCAATTTGACCGATGTCCTGATATGTGAGCTTATGTGTTTTCAAGTCAATCAAAACAAAACACTTTAGAATGTAATTATAGAACACCAAGTCGATGTAGTAATGATCCCCATCTATAGTAATTCTTTTTTGTCTTGCTACAAAACAAAAGCCTTTTCCCAATTCAAGTAAAAAATTCTGCAAATTATCAATCAATCCCTGCTCCAGTTCATGCTCCAGGTATGTCTTATTTTCCTCTAAACCCAAAAACTCTAAAATATACGGATCTTTTAATAAATGCTTTGGTTCTGTATTAGGCTCCAGTGATTGGATTTCTCCCCTTACTTCTGCTTTTTTACCTTCGCTAGTGGCTAATATTCTCTCATAATAAAATGAATTTATCTGACGTTCTAACTGTCGTACACTCCATCCACATTCTACACATTCATTTTGATAATACTCTCTTTTTTCTTGTTCCTTTATACGCATAAGCAATCTGTAATGCGACCAACTCAATTCGGAACACACTGTGTTCCATTTTGGATAGACCTCATAAAACTGTCGCATATTACGCAAATTTCTTTCATCAAATCCTTGCCCAAATTCTTCACTTAACCTTACCGAAACATACTTTATCAGTTGTTTTCCATAAATAGAACCATCACCACTCATTGCTTCATGTAACTGTTTTCCTATCGTCCAATAAGCGGATACCATAGCAAAGTTAACCGTTGTAGCTACTTTCTCTCGTGCTTCTAATATTGCATTTCTTATATTTTCAAATTCTGGGAATTTATCTATATCATTTGTGATAATTTCGTTATTCTTTTTCATTGCTACCTCCCAAATAATACATTTCAAAAAACGGAACACACTGTGTTCCATTTTTAACATCGGAATATATGCATTAGAATTATACCCTACAAAACCATTTTTCTCAATCAATTTTATATGCCATATTTTTTGAGAAAATAAAAAAGCAGGCAGCCAGCAATACAGCCAACTGCCTATCTTTCCTACATATCTTCTGCCGCTTCCAGAGAAATTTCTGCAAATTCCTCATCGGTGATGCTCTGGAGCTTACCTAACACCTGCTCTCCAAGCTCCTCCATATCGCTGTCCTTTATGTGCGGCATTACCTGTCTGATCTGCCCAATCATATCCGTCCTGTCCTGTGTCTCAAACACACACATGAAATTGATTTCTTCTACTGTGAATTTACTCATCTTCTTACATCTCCCTCTGTGATTTTTTCTCGGTTTCCTTTTCCGGTGAAGTACGTTCCGCCTTATCCCTCTGCTCTATGACTGCCTTTTTCTCTGCCAACTTCTCTTTTATGGAAATTCTGCCTTTGATCTGCTCCTGTTCCTTTTTCTCCGCTCCATTGTTTAAGACATTATCAATCATGTTGTAATTTTGTTCTTCAAGCTCCTCCACCTTTGCAAGCGGCTTGTATTCTGCCAGCTTGTCAAGCAGCTCCTTCGCCCTTCTCGCAGTCTGAACCGCTTCGCTGTCATCAATCTCCACACCCTCTCCGAAAATGTCCGTTATACCCTCTCTGACGCCTTCAGAAATGACCGCATTGAGAAAGTCATTCAGATACCCGGTATTTCCGTTTCTGATGTCCTCAGTGATGTTAGCAACCTGTGCTTCCCTGTCCTCAACCGTATCCTGATACTGATAGGTATCATAATCGTAGGAAAACTGGTCTATCTGAGAAGCAAGGATAGCCGCCTGCCACTTCTCCAGTGAACCACGCACCTCAATGTCCGGTAACTTGTCAATCAGCTCCGCTATGACCTCGATTGCTTTCGGCTCGTCTGTTATGTCCGGTACATAATCCAAGACATCCAGGTCAATGACCTTGCCGGAGAGAATATTCATTTCCACATCCTCATAACGCTCGGTTCCCTCGGTATGTATGTTGATGCCGATGCTCGGAATCCCGTTCATGCGCTCCGGTGGTATGCTTTTCCACACAGCGATTGCTTTCTCCACACTTGCAATATTCTCATGAAACTCTCCCAAACTGTGAAATTCGCCGCACTCTGCAACCGTTAAGGTAACGGTTTTCTCTGGTATGGCTCCCACGGCAGATGCTTTCTGCATTGCCTGTTTCTCTGCAAGATAGCTCTCCACTGCCAGAAGATAAGTTGCAAGCGTTCCGGTTTTCCCCTCCGTAATCGGGTTAATATCTACCTGAATGCCTGCAATATAAATGCTGTCCTCATGCAGCATATTGAAAAGGTCATCTTCTCTGGTGGAACCGGTGTATTCCACAACCACATCCAAGTCCGAATTTTCCTTTTCAATACCTCTGCACCGGCTCCCGGCTACTACCACATCCACAATTTCTGCATCCAGACCGTACTCGTCAATCTGCGACTGCACATAAGCATATACCGTCTTTTCTATATCCTCTGCGCTCTGTCCGTCCAGACTATGAAACAATTCTTCTGTCTTTGCCCGGAAATCTGCAACCACATCCGGATTGTTCTCTCTAAATTCTGCCTGCTTTGCTTCCAAGTCTGCCCGTTCCGCTTCCTCCGCTTTTTCTGAAAGCTTCTCGTAATCTACAATCTCAACCTCTGAACCCGCATATACTTCACCCTGCAAATACTCATCACGATAATACTGCTCTGTAACCGCTGAAAAGCGTGGTTCTTTCAGGTCTGCAATTGCCATATCCATTGCTCTTTGAATGGTAATATCCGGATTGTCATATACACCGCCATCCAGTAAATGATACTGCTCATTCAGAATGGAGTAATCGTATCCATCATCACATTCGTGCATAAGGATATAGCGATCTGCGATATGTACCGCAAGCTCTGTCTGTATTTCGTTCTCCTTGCCCTCCAATGTCAGCATAAACTTCGGCAGTTCTGTAAATCCAAAAGAATCAACAAAGTGTGCGCTGTTCTCGCCGTCCTCATGCAATACTACAATATCGCTGACGGAAAGCGAATGAGCCTTATAATCTGCGGGGTGGTCAATATTGAACTTTGTATAGATTGCTTCCAATGTTTCCGATTGTGTCTGCCCCTGCAATTCTGCCAGTTCTCCCATATACACGAGCTTATAATTTTCCGGCAATACTGCATCAAAATTATCTTTGGTAATACCCATACGTTTCAAACTTTCTGTTCCAGTAAAGCGGAATTTATCCAGTTCTGGATCATCCTTTAACTGATAAATACCATATTTATCGGTATTCCCATACAAAAGCTGTGCTTCCCTGTTGGAATCACTCTCTGCAAGTTCTTCCTGCATCATCTGGATCTTTCGTTCATTCATCCAGTCCTCTTTTTCAATACCACACATCCCGTCATGTTCTGTAATCTGTTTTCTGTCGGATACAGTAGTCTCTGAACCGTCTGTATGCAGAAGATACACAGGCAAGTCACCGTCGAACAGTTCCAATGCCCTCTCCTGCGTCAACGGAAGCATTTCATTCCATGTATAGCCATATTCCTGCATTTCAGATACACCTACCATGCTATCCGGAAGTGCGTCGATTTCTGCCTGTGCATCAATCATTGCTAATGCAACATCCTGATTTCCATCCACTTCCTGTGCATAGATATGTTCTGCAAGCTCCCTTGTTTTCTCCACATTACCCAACTTATAAGCATAATTTACAATCAAATTTCTTTCATCATCGGAAAAGGCAGGCTGTCCATGTTCCAACCGGTTAATGATATGCTCTGCCTGTTGCATGGCAGACAGTTCCTCCACATCCGTCAGACCTGCATCAAAATCGTATTCATAATCCCAAAAATCCGGCAGATTTCCATTCAATCCCTTACTACTAGACGCAAGTAACGTGATTTCCGCTCCCTGCTTTTCCATATATGAAAGGTAATTTCCATCCCATTCATTTTCATCAAGAGAAGCCATATCTTTGAGCATTTTTCCGACATCTTCCCTCGACATATTTGTGATTTTTAAGACCTCCCATTCGCTTTCAAAGGCGGAAGCGAACTTGACAACCACATCATCGGCATTGATTGGCTCCATTGACTTATCATAGACTGCCTTTCTCTCCTTCATATCAATCAGCTCATCCGTATCCGTGTTATAACGCACATCCAGATGATACTCTCCATACTCTCTAGAATCCTGATTGCCGATTTCCGTTGTCCATGCACCCCTGCTTTCCAAATATGCCTGTATGCTCAACTTGTCATCGTCTGTCATTTCTGACAATGCCTGCATCAGTTCCGGTCTGTCCATGCCATATACATCAAGCAGACTGAACTCTGAAAGGTCAGTATTCTGTATGAGGAGAATACTTTCCTTTGTCTGTTCCTGTGATACTTCCCTGTCCCTTTGCAATTCCTGTAATTGTTCCTCTATCCCGGTAATCAGCTCCGAAGCGGTTCTCCGTATCGTGTCCATGGAAGATCTAAGTTCTTTGGTGTCTCTTCCGCTGCTCCATCCTGCAATATACCCAAAAGAATAATCAGAGGTATCTATACCAAAATGCTGACAAACGGTGTACGCCACACTCTCTGCTTCCACCTCTTTGGTATTGCGGTCTTTTCGCTTCTGCTCATCCTGCTCCACTTCCTTGCTGTGCAGCTTGGAATGTGCCACCTCATGGATCATGGTCTTTAAGGTCTGGCTCTCGCTCATGTTTTCCTGCACCGCAATCCGCTTTGCTTCCCTGTCATAGTAGCCTTTGGAATCTCCGGCTATCTCCTCCAGTTCAATCGGTACTGGCGAAATGGCTTCTACCGCACGAATCATATCCTGATAGCCTTCCACATCTGAAAGAAGCTCCTTTGCTGTAAGTTCCGGTATCGGCTTTCCGTCCGTCTGAGATAGGTCAAAAACGGATACTGCCCGGAATGCCGGAATTGTTATCTCGACTTCCTCTTTCTGCGGATTTCCGTCTTTATCAAGTAAAAGTTCTTGTGTGACCGGATCAATCTTGTCCCTCTCCTCTTTGATTTTATATGGTGCAGGTGCAAGGATACGGATTGCCTTTTCCCCTTTATTTACATGACGCTCAAAATTTTTCTGCCAAGCCTTGTATCCGGCCACTAACGTAGCGTCAGGCTTTTGCATCGCAATTAAGAGCGTGTTGTTAAAACTGTAATTATGAAATTTTGACATTGTACTAAGATAATTGCGGTAACTATCGCTGTTGAATAAGTCCTGCAATCCCTGCTCCAGTTTGTCCGTAAGCTCCTGCACACGCTGTTTTTCTGTATTGTTGTCTGCCATAAACGACCTCCATCTTGTACGATAAAAAGCAGTCACTACGGACTGCCATTACATAAACTGCTATAACACTTTTTAATATTCCCAACCCAAATAATGCTGACAGGTTGGGAATAAACTTAGGAATAAAATAGATTTTCCTATAAAATTTCTTCTTTTTTCTTTGTCTTATCCGCTGAATCCCTTCCTGCAGGTGTCCCGGACACCCTTGCCTTCATTGCTGCGAGTTTTTCTTGCAATGAAGTCCGTTCTGCCGGTCGGTCTGACAGCTTACCACCCATAGCCGTTTTCCCAAGATTACTCTGCTTTGCTGGCATATCTGCGACCTCGTCCCTTTTGTTATCCACTGTTTTCACAGTTTCCTGTGGTTTTTCCGGTTCTGCGGCTTCATCATCCATACCAATCGCATCATCGCCCTTTTCATCCATGTTGAGTAAAGAATTAAGCTCTGCAAGACGTTCCAGCTTTTCAGATAGCTCCGCTTCCTGCTGAAACGGCTTGTCTACTTCTGCTTTTGCTGTTTCAAGCTGATGTTCCACATTAGAAAGTTTCGTCTGTGCCTCTTCAAGCTGTGCCGGTATTGCTTCCAACGCATTGTTGATACGGGTGATATTGCCGAGCGGATCAGTGCCAACTTCCATCGGATGGCTCATGGCTCCTTTGACATTCATTACAAATTTATTGTTGAAAGAATCAAAGGTTACATTCAGCTTAAATCCAAGATATTCCCCTACATCCGCACTAGCATTGATGCCTTTGATTTCCTTACACATGGCTATGATTGCAGTTCCAGCTTCCTTCTTATCGGTGTATGGCTTTCCGCCCACCTGCATAAAGAACTGCTCCTTATCCTCCGGCTTATTTTTCGCACATTTTTCCATATCAGCGGTAAAACCTTCGATACGTTCCTTGAAAATAGCGATCTGATGCGGATAATGCTGTGTGATGTTATCCTCCAGCCTGTATTTCTGACTGGCATGGTTTGCCTTCATCAGTTTCAGCTTCGATACCTGAATATCGAGATCCATTTTTTCTTTTATGTAAGGATTACCTGTGGCAAGTGCCTTGACCTCTGCATAGGAAAGTGCCGCTTCATCCACATCCTCACAGCTTCGTACCGGAGATTTACTGGTCATAATCTGTCCGATGAATTTCTGCTTATTCTCTATGAGCTGCCATGAGTAACTGTCAAATGTACCTTCCGTAACATAACGAAATATCTTGACCTTATCATTCTGGTTGCCCTGTCGTAAGATTCTTCCCTCCTGCTGTTCGATATCAGAAGGACGCCAAGGCACATCCAGATGATGCAATGCAATCAGTCTGTCCTGCACATTCGTACCGGCTCCCATTTTGGCGGTGGAACCTAATAAAAAACGAACCTGTCCGCTTCTTACTTTTGCAAACAGCTCCGCTTTTCTGAGTTCTGTATTGGCATCATGGATAAATGCTATCTCATTCTCCAGCACTCCTTTTTCCATGAGCTTATTTTTTATATCCTCATACACATTGAAAGTGCCATCGCCTTTCGGTGTAGAAAGATCACAGAAAATCAACTGTGCTGACTTCTGCTCTTTGGTGTTCTCCCATATCTCATAGGCTTTCTCCACACAGGTTGCCGCTTTGGAATTTTCCTCATCCGGCAGCATATCGTTGAGCAGCCTCTGGTCAAGTGCCAGCTTTCTTCCGTCATTGGTAATCTTTAGCATGTTGTCCTCGTAAGGCTGTACCTGCCTGTCCCGGACGGCTTCGGCACGTTCCGCTAGGGACGCTACCATGTCTTTCTGGAACTCGCTCGGCTTTAGAACCACATTTTCATATTCTGCTTCCGGCACAGGAAGTTTTAACATATCCGGTGTCTGAATGTCCGCACTCTCCTTGAAAAGTGCAATCAGCTCCGGCAAATTGAAAAACTTCGCAAATCTTGTCTTTGCCCGGTATCCGGTTCCTTCCGGTGCAAGCTCTATGGCTGTCTGTGTTTCTCCAAAAGAAGCCGCCCATGCGTCAAACTGTCCCAGTCCCAGCTTTTGGAGCGTTCCATACTGAAGATAACGCATATTCGTATAAAGCTCCGTCATGCTGTTGGAAATCGGTGTTCCAGTCGCAAAGGTCACACCCTTGCCGCCTGTAATCTCATCAAGATACTGGCACTTGGAAAACATATCGGAGGACTTCTGCGCTTCTGTCTGTGCAATACCAGCTACATTCCTCATTTTCGTATAAAGGAACAGGTTCTTGTAATTGTGGCTCTCATCCACAAACAGCCTGTCTACACCCAACTGCTCAAAAGTCACGACATTATCCTTACGGCTCTGGTCATTTAACTTGTCAAGCCGCACCTGCAATGCTTTCCTCGATTTTTCCATCTGCTTAATGGTATAACGCTCCCCGTTGTCTCTTTTTGCCTGATCAATAGCAAGCTCGATCTCATCAATCTGTTTTTCGATTGTAGCTGCCTGTCTTTCCTGTGATAACGGGATTTTTTCAAACTGACTGTGCCCGATGATAACGGCATCATAATCGCCTGTGGCAATACGGGAACAGAATTTCTTACGGTTGGCAGGTTCAAAATCCTTTTTCGTTGCCGCAAGGATATTTGCTCCGGGATATAACCGAAGGAAATCACTTGCCCATTGTTCAGTCAGATGGTTCGGCACTACAAATAATGACTTCTGGCATAGTCCCAGACGCTTGCTTTCCATTGCCGCTGCTGTCATTTCAAAGGTCTTTCCGGCACCAACGCAATGCGCAAGCAGGGTATTATCTCCATACAGCACATGGGCAACCGCATTTTTCTGATGCGGCTTTAATTCAATATCCGGTGTCATGCCTGGAAATTTCAGATGCGAACCGTCATATTCTCTTGGTCTGGTGGAATTGAAAAGCTCATTATATTTTGCCACAAGTGTCTGCCTGCGTTCCGGATCACGGAATACCCAGTCCTTAAATGCCTCCCTTATCGCTTCCTGCTTCTGGCTTGCAATCATGGTTTCCTTTTTATTGAGGACTCTCTTTTCCTTTCCATCCTCCTCGATGGTGTCGTATACTCTCGTATCTTTGAGGTTCAGGGAATCTTCCAGTATCTTATAGGCATTTACCCGGCTTGTACCGTATGTCATGTTGACAAGCGTATTGCCATAGTCCGCATTTTTGCCCTTTACATTCCACTCTCCGGTTACACCCGAAAACTGCACACCTATCGTATCCCTGCGGAATAAATGCTCCGGTGTCTGGAAGGTATCACGCATAAAATCATTGATATACTTTGGATCAATCCATGTGGCACCAATACGCACCTCAATCTCCGATGCGTCCAGCTCCCTCGGCTGTACCTGCGTAAGAGCCTGTACATTTGGGGCATATTCCGGGTGATTTTCCGCATAAGTTGTTGCTATGGCAAGTTTCTCACGCACATTACCGCTTAGATACTGGTCTGCTGTCTCCCACACATCCGTAAGCGGATTCTGGAAAATAACACCACGAAGTTCCTCGGTAAGTGTATCCTTATCTTTTCCGGTAAGCTCTCCCATATAATCAAGGTCGATTTTGGCTTTCTCTGCTAAAGATACTGCCAACGCTTCACTTGCGGTATCCACACTTGTGACAACCTCTGCCCTTTTTATGGTACGCTTCGTAAACATATCCGCTTTGCCTTTGAAATTGCCCTCATCATCAAGTTTTTCCAAAGAACACAACAGGCAATAACTGCTGTCCTGATTAAAGGCTCTCTTATTCGTCTGTGAATTGATCAGACCATATTTCTTAGAGAAATTATCATACAGGCTATTAAGCTCTGCCTGCTTTTCCTTAATTGCTACATCGGAGTATTCCTCAAGCTGCATATCAATCAGTTCCTGCGTACAGTTACGGATTGCCACCATTCCCTTGATACGTTCTTTTGCGGTGTCTGATACTTCCACCGGCTTCATGACAGAGTTTTCACGGTAATATACCTCATTATCGCCTACGGTATAGCTGAAATTCTTGACGGACGGATCAGCCGGAATACTCTGCCTACTCATGTCATCCGCAAGCTCCTCATCCAGATCAATCGTATCAATCTGTCCTGTAATGTTTTGAAGTGCTTTCGCTAACTGCTCCTCAAATGGTCTGCTGTCATCTGCCTTACAGGTGCTTTCCATGCCATAAGGACCGGATACCATTTCCATCTTTCCTACGATCTGCTCCGGGTTCTCTGCAAAGTAAGCGTTCATTGTAATGCCATTTGCGTCCTCTCCCAGATGTACCCAGTCCGGCTCACGCTCCACCATGCGGTCACGCTTCTGGAAAAATAAAATATCCGAAGTGACCTCGGTTCCTGCATTTGCCTTAAATGCGGTATTCGGAAGTCTCACCGCACCTAGCAGGTCTGCACGCTGTGCAAGGTATCTTCTGACCTCCGGACTTGCCTTGTCCATAGTTCCCTTACTTGTGATAAAAGCAACCACACCACCGGAACGCACTTTATCCAACGTCTTTGCAAAGAAATAATCGTGTATCAGGAAATTATTTTTATCATACTGCTTATCTGCCACCTTATACTGACCAAAAGGTACATTTCCGATTGCCACATCAAAGAAATCATTCGGATAATCAGTCTTTTCAAAGCCTTTGATCTGCACATCTGCCTGCGGATAAAGCTGCCTTGCAATGCGTCCGGTAATGCTGTCAAGCTCCACTCCGTACAGTCTGCTCTCTTTCATGGAATCCGGCATCATACCAAAAAAGTTGCCGATTCCCATGGAAGGCTCCAGTACATTTCCTTTGGAAAATCCCATTTTCTCCAATGTTTCGTACATCTGGCGGATAATGACCGGACTTGTGTAATGGGCATTCAAGGTACTCTCCCTTGCCATGCGGTACTCCTCCGGCGATAACAGTTCCTTTAACTGGTGATATTCTGCTGACCAGTTTGATTTGCTCTCGTCAAACGCATCGGCAAGACCACCCCAGCCGACATACTGGGATAAAATCTGCTGTTCTTCCGGTGTAGCATAACGGTTTTCGCCCTCAATCTGCTCCAACAACTTAATTGCCGCAACATTTCTCTGGAATTTTTCTTTTGGAGAACCTTCGCCCAATCGGTCATCGCTGATATGGAAATTGACAGCGTTACTTTTATCTGGTGCTGATACCGACCTTTCTTGTGCTGATTGCCTTTCTGATGCAGGCTGTTTTTCCTCTGACGAAGGTGTAAGCGGCTCCCAATCTCCGGTAAGCACCTGCGACAGCATATCTTCAGTCTCTTGCTCTGCTTCTCCATTCTCCAGACGCTCACGGGCAGCCTGCGTGTCTATGTTGTCCAGTTCATCTTCGGTCTGTTCCCTTTCATCAGAGAACTCCGTCTCTGCTTCCCTGCCACTTTCTGCAAGCTCATTCCCCCAGTCCATTGCTTCCTGCAAAGTCGAAAATGTCTCCAATGCCGGACAGGTGGTGTCTGCCGTATCATAAATAGCATATCCCTCCGCTTCCTTATCAATCCAAAGGAATACTCCCTCTGATAAGGTAGCACTCCACTGTGTCGGATTTCCATATTCATCATCTGCATCATGTACCACATGCCACGCTAATTCCTGCACTTCATCCAGCTCTGCGATACCATCCGTCCCCTCAAAGCGTGAAAACACTTCTGCTTCGTGCCTGTCAATATCTTCCTCTGCAATGGCATTGATATAATCGTCCTCTACTTCGCTACGCTCCGGCTTATGGTCGTATTCAAAGGTTTTCCCATTGACCTGTGCATAATAAAAACTGCTGTCCTCTATGTTATTTCCAAGCAGGTATTTCTCTTTTTCACTGCCCCACTGATCAACCGGAATGCATTCATATCCATCAATCGTGACTGTTTCCTGTGCTTCCTTTTCTTTTTCCCGAAGCACATTGATATATCTTCTCGCCTGATTGGTAAATCCGTCCAATACCGCCGGATGTGAGCTTAGAATCAGATCATTGTTCTGCCACTCATTTTCCGCAACAATGCCCTTTGCCCAGTCCTTATTGTTCTGTGAAAAACGACCATCATAATCAAAATGCGTAACCGTATTTGCAAGAACAAATTCCACACAGTCAATGCCATATTTATCTATGATCTCATCTGCGGTATTCCTCGGAAGAACAAAACCATTGAATTTCTCAGCAATCAGTGCATCAATGTCTTTCTTACACTCTAACCGCTGTCCATGCTCCAGACGGGAAAGCTCACGTTGTCTCGCTTTCTCTGCCTGTTCTTCCTTATATGCCTTATAATTCTCTTTCCCCTGTGGAGATAAATATTTATCATCTTTGATCAGCTCACGCAGCCTTTTCTCCACAACATTCCAGTTCAGAAGCACTTTTGCATACGGATTGCCATAACTGCCCTTCTCCAGACGGATACCTTTTCCGTCATGTTCATTATGGGAATCATCATTGCCCGGCAGTCCACCGGAACCGCCACCGATGCCATATTCATTTTTCAGAAAAGCAACTGTTTCTTTCTGGTCATGTCCTTCCATGAAATACTCATAAATGCGGAAAGCTCCATGCTCATAGCCGCTTCCTCTGCCAAGTGCATAGTCGATTTCATCCTGTGTGATAAAATCTTCCTGTGCTACCTCTACCGCATCCGGCAATGGAAATTCCAGTCTCTCCCTGTCAAGGTCTGCTATCTCCGATAACAGATATTCCGGTGATTTCACATGCCGCCATTTTAATTCTGCTTCTCCAGAAGCAAGGCGGTTTGCCGCATCTTCCAAAATATTTTTAAGCTGTTCCCTGCCCTCATGGGTAGAAAGAAGTTCCATGAGTTTTGCTTCACTCTCCGGATAGTTTCCGGCTTTTAATCCAAGTTCTTCCGGTGTCTCATCCATGCCATCCCGAAGGAAGAAAAATATCTGATTAGCAACACGGTTCCGCTCCTGCGTATCCACGAAAAATGCTTCACTCGCACTCATATAGGTGCCATTTTCAATCATAGAGCGGATATGGTTCTCTACCTCTTCCCAACTCATAGTAACAAGTGGTGTTTCCTTTGCCTGTGTTCCATAGCCGACACTCATACCATGTTCATCGAACCACACTGATACGGGATTTCCATTGATTTCAAAACCTTTTCCGGTCAGTCCGTACTCATTTTTCAGAAAATCCACCATCTGCTCGGCATTTCTGCCCTCTGTGTACTTTGCAAAGATACGCTTTCTGCTGTGCTGTTTTCCTCCACCACTGCGAAGAATGGTTTCAAGCTCATTCTGTGGTAAAGAAAAAGCAGCGGGCATGGTATATTTCATACTAGCTTCCGCTGCTGCGACTGTTCCGACCTGCTCCTCAAAAGAAGGAAACAGGCTGAGTTGTGTAAAGGTGGGTTCCGGTGCTTCTCCCCGGAGAAGATCATCGGTATCTGTTACAGACTGTAAACCAGTTCTCCCAGAACCACTTCCTCTGCTCGGTTCCGGATGCTGTTCATCTTCGCTACCCAAAGCATCTGATCGGTTTCCTTGAGCTGTTCTGTCACTCCCTCGGTTGCCGCCATCTGGCTTGTCAGCTTCACCATTCTCTCCTCTGCCTGCTTCTGAATGGTCAGCAGGTGTTCTTTCAATGTCCCTTTCAGAAGAAACGCTGAGTACACGCCCCTGTGGTTCTCCTTCAGATAAGTCTCTCTCATCATTCCGTATTTCGTTACCGTTCCCTCCGGCTGAATGTCCGCCTGTAATGTCGGGATCAGATAATCCCCGTTCTTTTCGTATGTCAGATTCATCGCTATTTCCCCTTTCTACGCTGTTTTGGTTGTTGTCGAGATATTCTTCATGTGCGCCTTTACTTTCACGCTTTAACGCATTGTAGTCTATTTCAGAAGTATTTGCAAGTCCTTTCTGCATTAAATTTTGCGATTGTTCCTGTTCGTGGCTCCTGTTATATGCCCTTATGGTTCTTCCAATCTCTAAAAGTACCGGTTTTGCAAGCTCATTGGCTGCATCTCCAAGTACCGCAAGGGTGTCCATGGAATTAAATTCATGGATAAAATCAAAGGCAAGCTCCGACTTGTACTCCTCCATATCCGCCCCGCAGGCTGATAATAAAGTAAAAGAAATACTGTCTGCCAGTGTCTCCCTGAGACGGATGCCAATATTCTGTTCATCCAGTCCCTCTAAGAAACTGTCCTCGATCATGTACTGCAGATCCGGCAGCAATTCCTCATAATAATCTGCCGCAATCCTCTCAGCTATCTCCATAAGTCTTTCTTCAAACAGCTTCTTATCATCGGTAGCACCATAAGTCTGCTCCAGACGCTTAATTACATCTTCCTTATGTTCCTCATGTAATTCCCAGAGTTCCGGATACCGTCCGATTCTCCTTGCCGCATGGACATCTGAAACATCAAATACATATTTCAGACGCTTTCCATGTGCATCATCCTCGTCCAAAAGTGCGATACCTTTTGCCCCTTTGTTTACCCAGCAGTGCATACGCTCATTCCACAGCTCTATGGAAGCACACGCTGTTGCGTCCGGTCTTTGTGCATAGATTAAAAGCTGTTCCCGGAACGGATACTTGTATAATCTCGCCGCTGTAGTAAGGTATTTCATCCATTCCTCACGATTTTTGACAACCTCGGCTGCTGTCTCCTTTGCCAGAGCCGATATAAAATCATATTTTCTCACGCAGTTCTCCTTCCTGTCATAGATACGACAAAAAGGCAGCCACATACACTACATGACTGCCTTTCCTTTATTTCCCGTTACATTCCTATTCTGTTGTACCAAAGCTGAAAGTCTTACTCTCAGCCGTTTTCTTAGGCGTAAACCTTGCCTTAATTTCCGCAACCCTCCCCTCTAATGCTTGAAACATAGCGTCTACTTGTTCCTGTGTATATTCATAGGAACCTCGATTTGCAAGATTCTCCAATCTTCCAATGGCATCCACCGCCTTATTCATGCGGTACTCGCCAATACGGATAAACTTCTCCGCCTTTGTCTCATTTTCCTTTGCTGCAGGCTCTCCCTGCGTTTCCTCTGTTGTCATTGTTACATTTGTTTCTTCCATGTGTTTTTCCTCCATTTTTGATAAAAAAAGAGAGCGTACAGGTTTTCCCATACGCTCTGACGCTGTGTTGTTATTTAGTTATAAGGTAGTACTGGCATTACCATAAGCAACTAAAAGTTGCAGAAACTATCTAATCATTATCCAAGCTAATTTTATAATATTTCTCCCAATAATTTCTTTCATATTTCCCTGAACCTTCTGGAACTTGGAATTCGCATTGTCCCATTCTTTGATATTCAACTATTCTTTGAAGTTCTGCAAGAGCAAGACGATGAGCCGCTTGTGAAAACGAAGTATCATGATAATCAATTATATCTAATATTCTTACTTCAATTTTATACCTATTATCGAGATATTCTTTGATTTTTTGAGGAACAAGTTTTGAAAAATCATTATTTAAGTACATATAAACATGACCTTTACTAGCTCCAAACAATCTATTAGCTATATTAATTGCTTTTCCTATGTAAAAACAATATTCTTCGTTTTCTTTAATTGCAAAGAAACCATACACACCCACTATATCATCATTAGATATTAACTCAGAAGGAACATTTATTCCCTGCTTGTTTGCCTCATCAAATTTTTGTTTTAATGTCTTTCTCATGATTTATTCCTTATATTTGATTGAATAATAACATCTGCCATATATGATATATGGCAGACGCTTTATGTAATCATATTGACTTTTTTGTAAAAATATAGAATTATTCATTAATAATCTCTCCAGTAGAGTCCATATCTTCACAACCCTCATTTATTGGTCTTCCACTTCCTGTATATCCATATCGTGATGTACGACCAGCCCCCAAATCAACAGTTTTCTTAATGTTTTCAGTATTCTGTGTTTTTCTTGCTGACTGTTGTTGAGCTGCCTTTTTTATACTGTCCGTCAAATCCATTTTATCACCTCCTCGTCTAAAATTTAATAGTCCAATTTACAGTATTATAACACTTTGAGCAATATAGTTCCTAATGTCATTAGAAAAAAGGAAATTATTATTATAGGTAAGCAAAGCTGGTATTTTCTTGCCTTCCTATCATTTATATCAGAATTTTCCAATGTAATTATTTTATAGTGATCGCATAACCCTTTTTCAACCGAATTAGCATCCTGTCTCAAATTTTCTTCTAAATCCAATTTTTCAATATCCACTTTACTATAAGTTTGGATGCTTACCGCACTCATCAATATTCCAAAAGAAATCGCCATCATCACAATACTTATAACCAGTAATGCACAGGAAATCGTCGCTGCAATTATAATACTATTGCAATTATCAGCCAAAAGCGTTTTGATATTTTCAAAAGGAATAATTGGAATGAAAACAGTCAAAACTGCAATTTCAATAGTTAGAAGTGTAGTTATCTTACTTTCAATCACATTTTTTCTATCACATTCCTTTGTGTATTCATCAATAAATATAGGTAATGCTGCTTTTGCACCTTCAAATGCATCATTCACAGAACTTTTTTTATTGCCATTCTTTATATTTTTTGCCACGTAATAACCATCTCCCTCGTTATAGAATATATTTTTCTTCTATTAGCTTTATATCTGTATAAAAATTGCTTTTACTATCCCAAACACCAAATATAAGAATAGTTAAAATCTCTAACGAATTAAGATTATACAGATGCAATTACACAGTCATAAATTAATTAGATAGTATTATCTTTATAATAAACAATACCACAATTTTGTCTATTTTACCATATTTACTTAATCTTTCCTCTGTGGAAACTCCATCTTAAATTTATACTGGAATCCCTTGATTTTCCTACCATCTTTCATATAGGAAAACTCCTCTATGCTCTGCGGAATGAGGTACGCATCATAGCTGCCTTTCTTGCCTTTCAGACCTTTTACAAGCATCTTTTTCCCTTGAAGCAGGCTCTTGACCTGTGTATCGGAAAGTGTTACCCCAAGTGCCTTGCCGACATTCATACCGCACTTCCCGGTACAGTACGCTCCGAATTTTCCCTTGACTACATCAGCACCGCACTTCGGGCATTTGCCTAGCACTTCCTGTCCACCCTTGCCTGTGCCAAACATGGCTTTCTGCTCATCACTAACGCTGTGATAGGTCTTTACAAGATCAGTTACCATTGCTTCAATCCCAGACATAAACTGCTCTGCAGCAACTTCTCCTTTGGATACAAGTGTAAGCTCATTTTCCCAGTCAGCAGTCAGTTTCGGAGATTTTACTACATCCGGAAGTATCGTGATCAGCTTCATTCCGTCCTCTGTCGGAATCATCTGCTTTTTCTCACGCTTTACAAATCCGTCTTTTACCAGCTTTTCTATGATATCGGCTCTGGTGGCAGGTGTGCCAAGTCCTTTTCTCTCCACTTCATCGCCCATATCCTCTACTCCGGCTCGCTCCATGGCGGACAGAAGGCTGTCCTCGGTATAATGCTTAGGTGGCTGTGTAAAATGCTCGGAAACCTTTGTCTGCTCCACCATAATCGCCATGCCCTCACGAAGCTCCGGCAGCTTCTTTTCTTCCTCTGCATCCGATTTATCCTCTGCGGTTTT
>OIXG01001884.1_pt1 | contig 18028 bp, 9 predicted proteins | sample 1587731 | NCBI WGS metagenome assembly OIXG01 (sample SAMEA3888908, study PRJEB22519) | human gut metagenome | biome: human gut; feature: human-associated habitat; material: faeces | place: Denmark | collected 2010
GAAAATGAGGCGGTAGGAGATCATACCCAGAATAATACGGATGGCGTAACCAATTTCGGAGTCATGAAAAACGGTACTTTCTGTAATATCGGAATGAATGAGCTGGTTGCCCCTTTATATGATCTGGAGATAGCTCAGATGGCTGAAGTACGTTCGGCAGAGGGAAAAGATTCTTTTGCATGGCCTGAATATGTATCCCGCAGTATTCTTCTGGTAGGGACCGATTATTTTCTGATTTACGATCAGACCGGAACTAATTGGAGAGCTTTCAACCGCTTTTCATGGTTCACCCGGAAAGAAGATGAATTTCCGAAGATTGTATTTATGGATAAAGTACGTCCGGAGTATTGGACAACGGCAGGAACTGCGAAGTCAAAAGGCTTTTACCGGGATGGTGTTGGTTCTTTGCTGACGCTGGTTACCCACAAGAAAGAATCGGTACGTGTTTTGGATGGTAAACTCACTGTTCCGGCATTATTAGCAGGAAATGATGTTTATGAATTCGTTCCGGATAAAAGCAGGACTCCGAAGGGGATAGTGCAGATTGCTACAGATAAGAGCCGGGATATTATTTTCAGGGACAGTGATCCCATTGCCTGGCATTCGGATTCTGTGACTTTCAAAGGAGAAGCAGGGATGGTTCGTCGGATGAAGAACGGAGACCTGCAACTGGCCCTGTTCAAAGGTTCTGAGATTGCTGCTGACGGTCTGGGTATTCGTCTTACGGGTGAGACAGAAACAGCCATCGCATTGACACGCTTTGTAAGTGGAGATTGTAAGGGGAGATTGAAGTCGGACGGTCAGGTGACGTTGACTTTGACAGGTGTGAAAGGGGGAAAACTCTATATCGACGGAGTGATGTACAAAGGGAATATAGCCGGAGTGAAATTACCTACCGGAGAACATTCCATTGAATATACAGCCAAAGAACCTGTTCCTGTGCCCACAACGATTGAGGATGTTGTTTATGCAAAAGCCGGCAACATGGTTTATTTGTCAAAGCCCCAATCGGTGTCAAAGGTCCGTATGGAACTCTCGAAAGATGGAGGTAAAAGTTGGGAAGTATCAGGCACAACCACAAAAACTATATATATGTTGCCCAAACTGGCAGATGGTAAGTATCATGTACGTGCTGTCTCTGTCAACGGAAAGAAAGAGGCTGCTTCTGCCTGTGAATATCCGGTTTATATAAGTAAGTCTCCTTCTCATTACCCGGAAGGCTTGAAACTTCAACTTGATTCCGGTCGGATTGATCTCTCCTGGGGTCAAGTATTAGGTACTGAAGTTTACAGGGTTTACAGAAGGAAGCTGGGTGAGAAAGAGTTCCTGAAGGTTTATGAGGGAAAAGCTACTTCTTTTGCGGATGAACAGCTTCAGGGAGTTGTTCCTGCCTTTAGTCTGCCTGGTAGCCTGGATAATGCTGATGCCGATAGAAGTGGAATTATTGTATACGAGTATACTGTGACCGCTTTAAATGGAAATGGAGAGAGTGCAATGGCTCCGGTGGTGAACAGTGATCCTGCTTCATGGGCAAACTGGTATCCATCTACTGAACTGAAGTTCAAACGCCGTTCTGCATTCTGGATGGAACCGTATGTTCCGGCTAATGCAATTCCCGGGAAGTATTATCCGGATTGAGAATAGTGGGACACTTGGTTGCGTTGGTTAATGACTATTGAAACGCAGAATTCTAAGACCTGCACAAATATTTGCGCAGGTCTTAGAATTCTGTATTTCAACAATCGTTCCCCTTCTGTGTTTTTAATAATGCTCTATCAGGCGTCCGTTTCCATTTGGAATTTACGGCTTACCTTCATCAGATTGATTGTATAAGTTACCACATTTTGTGCTTCTTGCACCATTGTCAGGTATATCATACTTACTCTGACACTGCCTGTTTGGCTTTGGATGCGTTGTAACTCCTGACGTTTCAAGTGTGAAAGTTGGGCATTAAGGTCATTGGCACGACGTACTTCTTCCTCAAAATCATTATAATCGTTGGATTCAAGTTTCTTGCGGCACTGCTGTATCAGATAAGTGATATCTTCGGCTACGTCTCCGAATTCTCCCTTCTGAATGGCATCCAGCGGATTGAAGTTATTGTCTATGTGCTCTAAGCAAGGTTCGCAAAGACGGCCTACGCTGTACACCAGTTCGCTGGCAAAGTCGTTGCCTTGATAGTAATAGAGTCCTTTTTCCAGTACGGTATTGTTGTCGAGACGGCACATGGCAAGTGTTCCGGTACGCTTCATCTGCTTGATGAGTTGTTTTTCGAATTTTACTGAGCCCATGGCACGACGCAGTCCGCGTAGATTCTCGTGTAGGAAGGAAGTGACGGTACGTTCAAAATTCTCTTCTGTGAATTCCATAATCTTCACCAGTTCTTCACGGGTATGCTTGCGGAGCAATTCGATGACTTCATTGTTGTCCGTACTCTTCATCAACTGTTTCAGGGTCTCGTTGCCTTTTTCTTTCTCCTTGCGCTTTTTGTACATCACTTGGCTACGAATCAGCATGAAGACTGCCAGACCAATCAGTGCCAGGATGGCAACCGTACCGCCGAAATGGATAATCAGTGCTACGAAGAAACAGATGGTGAACGCTGCTCCGGCAGTGATGAACCAACCGCCGATAACGCTGAGCACACCCGTAATGCGGAATACCGCCGAATCACGTCCCCAGGCACGGTCGGCAAGCGATGTACCCATGGCTACCATAAAGGTGACGTAAGTGGTGGAAAGGGGAAGTTTCAAGGAAGTTCCCAAGGCGATGAGCAGACCAGCCAATACGAGATTGACGGAGGCGCGAACCAAGTCAAAAGCGGCGCCGTCGGCTATGATGGCTTCATCCTTCTGGAAGCGTGTGTTCATCCACCGCTTGCTGCTTTCAGGCATCGTTTTGGATATTCCGTTAGCCAGAGTCATGCTGAAGCGTACCAGCGTACGGGCTATCGGGGTACTTCCGAAGTTCTCTTCACCGTCATCCTGGCGGGCAAGGTCCACGGAAGTCTTGATAACGTTGTGGGCTTTCTTGGATGTGCAGAGTGCATAAACCATAATGGCGCCTGCACCGATAAGGAAATACCACGGGGTTTTGGCTGCACCGAGGAGTGAGGACATCAGGAATCCGTCGGGGCCGGCGGCCGTACCATTGGCTGTATAGTCAATAAATGAGGAATATCCTGCGAGGGGGACACCGATAAAGTTCACCAAGTCATTGCCGGCAAAGGCAAGAGCGAGGGCGAAAGTACCCATCAGAACCACTACTTTGAAGACATTTATCTTGCACCAATGCAGTATCTGCATCAGTATGGTGAAGAATACAAAGAAACCGGTTATCAGCAATGCGGTATTGTCGTGTATCCATTGCTTGTTTTCAGGGGTCATGAATGAGCTGTCTTTCAGCCCCTTTATCAGCATGAAGTAGATGATGCTGGTGGCAGCTATACCACCGAACAGCGCGATGCTGTATTTCATGTTCTTCTTGTAGTTGAAGGTGAACACGATACGTGCCAGCCACTGTACCAGCATACCGAAGAAGAAGGCAATGGCTACGGATACAAAAATGGCCATGATGACAGACAGTGCCTTGTCTGTATTGATGAGGTCGCCCAGTCCCAATGTATCGCTGTTATAGACCTTGATGAGCGCCAGTGCGAACGTACCTCCCAACAGTTCGAACACCATGGATACAGTGGTGGAGGTAGGCATTCCCATAGTGTTGAAGACATCTAATAGCACGACGTCCGTCAACATGACGGCAAGCAGAATGCACATGATTTCGGCAAAGTAGAAGTGCTCCGGTTGATAGATGCCGTGTCGTGCAATGTCCATCATGCCATTGCTGAGTGCCGCACCGATGAAGACGCCAATGCCTGCAATGAACAGTATGGTTTTGAAAGATGCTGCCTTTGCTCCGACAGCCGACTGAAGAAAATTGACCGCATCATTACTGACACCTACCACGAGGTCGAAAATCGCGAGTACGAACAGAAAGATGACGATACCCAGATAAATTGTTTCCATAGACATGTATTTTATTTCCGGCTGCAAAGGAAAGAGTTTGGTGTTGCAGGGAAATGTCATACATGTTACAGAAATGTTACAAAGCGATTGACGATTGATAATTGACGATTGATAATTATCGTTAATCGCTAATCCTTAATCCCTTGTTTCAAGTATTCGTAAAAGCTATATTGCGACCGTACCTTCTCCTTTTGCGGTCGTGACGACTTCCAGCGGTTTCGCAACCGGTCGTCCACAAAGCAGGCTTTCCGTTTGTCTGACAGTTGTATGGATAGCATATCGATGAGCTCTTGCTTCAAGTCCGGGTCCAGAATGGGGGTGACGGCTTCGATACGGCGGTACAAGTTACGCCGCATCCAGTCCGGCGAGCCGAGGAAGAGCTTGGGTGCGCCGCCGTTGCCGAAGTACCACACACGGGCATGTTCCAGAAAGGTATCCACGATGCGTGTCACGCGGATGTTGTGGCTGTACTCCTGCCCGGGGATGAGGCAGCAGATGCCGCGGACAATGAGGTCTATCTCTACACCGGCTTGCGAGGCTTCGTAGAGGCGGTCTATCATGGCGGGGTCTTGCAGGGCATTCATTTTTAGGATAATCCGTCCTTGCTTGCCTTGCCGGGTCAGTTCTATTTCGTGATTGATGAGGCGGTTCAGTTCAGGAATCAGGTTGAAGCGGGCCACAAGCAGGCGGTGGAACACTGGATTTTCCTTTCCCTGCAGAGTACGGAACAAGTTGTGCAGGTCGTTTACAATCACCGGGTTGCAGGTGAATAGTCCGCTGTCCGCATAGAGGGTGGCGGTCTTTTCGTTGAAGTTGCCGGTGCTGATGTAGGCGTAGCTTGTCAGTTTGCGCCCTTCCTTATCGCGGCGTAGCACGAGGGCTACTTTGGCATGTACCTTTAGTCCTGGTATGCTGAAAATGATGTTGATGCCGGCGGCTTTCATCATCTCGGCGGTGGCGAGGTTGTTTTCTTCGTCGAAGCGGGCTTTCAGTTCCACAAAGACGGTGACTTTCTTTCCGTTCTGTGCGGCGGCTATCAGGGTGTTGATGACGGTGGAGTTCTCTGCCACGCGATACTGGGTCACCATGATTTCGCGCACGGTGGGTTCGTGGACGGCTTCATATAGAAAATGGATGAAGTGGTCGAAGGAGTGGTAGGGATAATGCAGCAGCAGGTCCTTCTTCTCCACATAGCGGAAGATGGATTCGCGTTCGTCCAGGCAGGTCAGCTTCATGGGCTGGGGTTTCTTGATGGGACGTACGCTTTGGTTGGGATTGGGCAGATGCCGCAAATCCTCCATGTTGAGGTGCTTGTCTCCCGGCACCAGCTCCCGGCGGTCTATGCGGTAGGCATCTACCAGAAAGTCGAGGAAGTCCTGGGGCATGGCGCGGTCGTATACAAAACGGCACACGGCGCCTATCTTGCGTTTCTTTACCTTCTTCTTCACCTGCTCGATGATTTCGGAGGTATTGGCGGCATCGTCTATCAGAATATCCGCATCGCGTGAAATCTTGATGCAATAACTGCTGTCCACTTCATAACCGGGGAAGATGGTATCCAGATTGGCCTTGATGATGTCTTCAATGAACATCAGATAATAGTCTTTCCCCACCTTGGGCAGCTGGATGAAGCGCGGCACTTTGCTGTACGGCAGTTTCATCACGAAATACTGGATACGGTTTGGAGAACTGGCGGGAGCTCCTTTCAGATGAAGCCGTACGGCCAGATAGAGACGGTTGTCGCGCAGGAATGAAATCACCTTGTCCTTGCTTACGGGCACCGGGGCCAGATAAGGGAATATCTCTTCGCGGAAGAAGCTGCGCACAAAGTCGCGGTGAAACGGTTCTACGTTGCGGCTTTGATAAAATATGATGTGATGTTTCCGCAGGGCGGGCAGTATCTTCTGTTCGTAGATGCGGATACGTTCCTCCAGTTGGCGGTTGACTTCTTGGTTGATTTCATCTACCAGTTCGGCGGCAGACTGCATAGTCTCTTCATCGCTTTGCGAGGCTCCGGTGGCTATGGCCTTATGGTCGGCTACGCGTATCTTGTAGAATTCTTCCAGATTGGAAGAGTATATAGAAATAAAGTTGATGCGTTCGTATAGCGGCAATGTCTCGTCTTCCGCTTCCAGCAGTACGCGGTAGTTGAAGGAAAGCCAGCTGATGTCACGTTTGAAATATCTGTTTTCCATAGTTTAATGTGCTAAAGTGATTAATGTGCCAATGTGCTAATGAAGAGAAGTTCGCGGATGGTGCGCAGCCAATTAGCATATTGGCACATTATCACATTAGCATATTGATTTCTTTCCCAAATATAATTACCTTTGTCTTAATAAACAAAGGAAAGATGACAAAAGTTGGTTTATTATCGGATACGCATGGCTACTGGGATGAAAAGTACCTGCAATATTTTGAGGGCTGTGACGAAATATGGCATGCCGGTGACATCGGTTCGCTGGAAGTGGCACAGAAGCTGGCGGCTTTCCGTCCCTTCCGTGCCGTGTATGGCAATATTGACGGGCAGGAGATACGGCAGCTCTATCCGCAGATTCTCCGTTTCACGGTGGATGGGGCGGAGGTGCTGATGAAGCATATCGGCGGTTATCCCGGCAACTACGACCCTTCCATCAAGGGCAGCATTCTGGTGCGTCCCCCAAAGCTGTTCATCAGCGGGCACTCGCATATACTGAAGGTGAAGTATGACAAGACGTTGGATGTACTCCACATCAATCCGGGCGCTGCGGGCATTCAAGGTTTCCATAAGGTGCGTACGATGGTACGCTTTGCGGTTGATGGGGGAACGTTTAAAGATTTGGAGGTGATAGAACTTGCTGACCGATGATGTAGTTTGTTTATTTTCAATGGATTGTATTTACCGATTGCTTGCGCTATAGTGTAAAAGCCGTTACATGCTAATGTAAAGGTTGTTACGCTATTGGGTAAAGGCCGTTACACTATTTGGTAAAGGTCGTTACACGCTGAGGTAAAGACCGTTTCATCAAGGGGTGACGGCCGTTACGCACTGAAGTAAGCAAAACAATGTACCGGAGTAAGCAAAGCAATGAAGTAAAAAGATGAAACCAAGCCTTCACTTAATCGAATTTTTCCATTATCTTTGTACCCGAATAGCAAGTAGAGCCGTGGGGCATCGTCCTCCTTCTTATTTTATTCTCCATTTTGAAGTATCACCGAAAAAGAACTGAAATATGAAAGGAATTATTCTTGCAGGTGGCAGTGCCACTCGTCTCTATCCGTTGTCCAAGGCTATCTCCAAGCAGATAATGCCCGTCTACGACAAGCCGATGATATACTACCCGCTCTCTACACTGATGTTGGCGGGAATTCGCGAAGTGCTTATTATCTCTACTCCACGTGACTTACCCATGTTCCGCAAGCTGCTGGGAACCGGCGAAGAACTCGGTATGTCCTTTTCCTATAAGATACAAGAGAATCCCAACGGACTGGCACAAGCCTTTGTGCTGGGTGCAGAGTTCTTGGACGGTGGACCGGGCTGCCTTATTCTGGGCGACAACATGTTCTACGGTCAAGGCTTCTCCGCCATGCTGAAGCGTGCCGCTTCCATAGACAAGGGTGCCTGCATCTTTGGTTATTACGTCAAGGACCCCCGTGCCTACGGTGTAGTGGAGTTTGATGCCAACGGCAAAGCCGTCTCGCTGGAAGAAAAGCCTGCCAATCCTAAAAGCAACTATGCCGTCCCCGGACTGTACTTCTACGACTCCACCGTGACAGAGAAAGCCGCCTCCTTGAAGCCCTCTGCTCGCGGCGAATACGAAATTACCGACCTCAACCGTCTCTATCTGGACGAGGGCACGCTGAAAGTGGAGCTCTTCGGCCGTGGCTTTGCCTGGCTCGACACCGGCAATTGCGACAGCCTGCTGGAAGCCAGCAATTTTGTCGCCACCATCCAGAACCGTCAAGGCTTCCGCGTGAGCTGTATCGAAGAGATTGCCTGGCGCAAGGGCTGGATAGATGTAGACCAGCTGTATCGCTTGGGTGAACAGCTTGGCAAGACCGAATATGGCAAATACCTGATGGAACTGGCTGAATCGAAGCGATGAACTCTTTGTTCCCCAAAAAGAGAAGGAGAATAGTTCTCCTATAAAGGCCCGCTGACTTTAATTTTTAATTTATAATTTTTAATTCTCATGAAGACTTATCTCGTAACCGGTGCCGCCGGTTTTATCGGCGCCAACTATATTAAATACATCCTGGCAAAACATAATGATATTAAAGTGGTGATACTGGATGCCTTGACCTACGCAGGCAATCTGGGCACCATTGCCAATGACATTGACGATGAACGTTGCTTTTTTGTAAAAGGTGACATCTGCGACCGCGTGCTTGCCGACGAGCTGTTTGCCAAGTATAAATTCGATTACGTAGTGAATTTTGCTGCCGAGAGCCACGTAGACCGTAGCATAGAGAATCCCCAGCTTTTCCTGATGACCAACATCCTGGGTACACAAAACCTGCTCGATGCCGCCCGCCGTGCCTGGGTCACGGGTAAGGACGAGTCCGGTTATCCCACTTGGCGCAAAGGCGTTCGTTACCATCAAGTGTCTACCGACGAAGTTTACGGCTCACTTGGTGCCGAAGGCTACTTCACAGAGCAAACCCCGCTCTGCCCGCACAGCCCTTACAGCGCCAGCAAGACGAGTGCCGATATGGTAGTGATGGCCTATCACGACACCTATAAGATGCCCGTCACTATCACCCGCTGTTCCAACAACTACGGTCCTTATCACTTCCCCGAAAAGCTGATTCCGCTTATCATCAAGAATATTCTCGAAGGCAAGAACCTCCCCGTCTATGGCGACGGCAGTAACGTGCGTGACTGGCTCTACGTGGAAGACCACTGCAAAGCTATCGACCTGGTTGTCCGCGAGGGTGTGGAAGGCGAAGTCTACAACGTAGGCGGTCACAACGAAAAGACCAATCTTGAAATCGTGAAGCTGACTATTGCCACCGTCCGCCGCTTGATGGAGGAAGAACCCCGTTACCGTGCAGTGCTGAAGAAACAAGTAAAAGCCGCCGACGGCACGATTGACATCAGCTGGATAAACGAAGACCTTATCACCTTCGTCAAAGACCGCCTAGGTCACGACCAGCGTTATGCCATCGACCCCACAAAGATTACCAATGCCCTGGGCTGGTATCCGGAGACGAAGTTCGAGGTCGGCATCGTCAAGACCATTGAATGGTACCTGAACAACCAGCCGTGGGTGGAAGAAGTGACCAGCGGTGACTATCAGAAGTATTACGAACAGATGTATGGAGGTAGGGGTTAAGGTTTAGGGATTAGGGTCTAACCGCTAATCCTTAACCCCTAACCTCTCAATTCAGCGCCACCGCTAACAGTAATCCTAAGAACAGCATATTGCGCGACGTCTCGCCCAGTATGCTGTTCAGCTTTTTACCGCTACCTATCTGTATCATTTTGCGCCACGTCAGTGCGTGCATATAGAGATAGACGCAGGGAGCCCAGATAAATTCCAGCGGAGTCAGCTTGCCCGTGTAGACAAACCAGAAGCAGAGCAGCACGGCGGCGATGCCCAGTGCCAGATACATATTCTCACCGAACTTCTTGCCGTAGCGTACCACCAGCGTACACTTGCCGCTCACGGCATCCTGCTCGCGGTCGCGATAGTTGTTCACCATCAGCAAGGTGTCTATGGCGAGGCCACTGACGAGCGACAGCACCACCACATCCATATTCAGCGTATAGGCCTGCACGTAGTAGGTGCCGCATACGGGCACGAAGCCGAAGAACACCAGCACCAGTACGTCGCCCCAGCCCCGATAGGAGAGCAGCGTGGTATAGAGGAAAGCAAACAGTATGCACACCACGCCCAGCACCACCAGTTCCCAGCCTCCGTGGGGCAGCTGCCCCCAGACGGTGAACAGCACTGCCAGCCCTGCCAGGCACGACAGTGTCAGTGCGATGCCGATGCCGGTTTTCATGGCTGCCGGCGTAATCCAACCTTCGGCGCAGGCGCGCTGCGGCCCCAGCCGGTCTTCCCGACGGTCGGTCCCTTTCTGGAAGTCGAAGAGGTCGTTGATAAAGTTGGCGGCAATCTGCATGCCGCAGGCAAAGAGGGCGCACAGCAGGGCGGGTGCGGTCTTGAACTGTCCGTCGCTGAAGGCAAGGGCACTGCCCAGCAATACCGGGATGATGGCTCCCGTCAACGTCTTGGGGCGGGCGGCGAGAAACCATGCGTAGGGTGAATTCTGTTTAATCTCGTTCATCGTAGTTCCAATTTAGTTCGGCATCTGCCAGCAAAAATACTGAAAATCCCTATATTTGTACCCACTTATGATGAAGAAGTTAGTCTACATATCCATTCTTTCTCTGCTGCTCTTGTCTTCCTGCCGTTCCAAGCGGATGATTACCGTGTCGTTGCCGCAGTCAGTCATGCAGGCAGACAGCACGCAGCTTGGCGATACTATCGGGTTGCCTGCCCGCCTTTCGCCGATGTTCACCTTTGACCAGTCTGATTTGCGTAATGTCCGCCGCCAGCCGGCGAAGGGCGAGGTAAAGAAACAGCAGATAAAGAAAACGGCACCGGTACAAAAGGTAATTGTGCAGCGAGGTACAAGAATCACATCGAAAACCACCCACGTAGGCTCGGCCTATAAGGGCGTCAGCCGCATTAAGACGTACGACTTCACGCATCGCGACGTGCCTGCCGCCTTCGAGGGCTTCCGCATCGCCTTTGTCTCCGACCTGCACTACAAAAGCCTGCTGAAGGAGGAGGGATTGAAGGACCTGGTCCGCCTGCTCATAGACCAGAAGGCCGACGTGCTGCTGATTGGCGGTGACTTTCACGAAGGCTGCCAGTACGTGCCGCCCGTCATGGCTGCCCTGGCGCAAGTGAAGACGCCGTTGGGCACCTATGCCGTGCTTGGCAACAATGACTACGAGGCTTGCTATGACGACATCGTGCGCGAAATGAGGCATTATGGCATGCATCTGCTGGAGCATAAGGTGGACACCCTGCGGCGTGGCGGCGAGCGGATTCTTGTGGCGGGCGTGCGCAATCCTTTCGACTTGGCCAAGAACGGCACATCGCCCACACTCGGCCTTTCGCCCGACGATTTCGTAATCCTGCTGACGCATACGCCGGACTATGCCGAGGACGTCCCGGTGACAAACTCCGACCTCATTCTGGCCGGACACACGCATGGCGGGCAGGTGACGCTGTTCGGGCTTTATGCACCGATAGTCCCCTCGCACTACGGGCAGCGGTTCCTCTCCGGGCTGAAGTACAACTCAAAGAACATCCCGATGATTGTCACCAACGGCATCGGCACTTCGCAGAAGGCCATCCGCATGTTTGCCCCCGCAGAGGTGGTGATGATTGTGCTGCACCGGCTGACGGACTGATTTATTCTTCGGGCATCAGCACCACTCCCAGTTTCTTCTTGCCATCCATCTTTACCACCATCGGCTGGCGGAAATGTACATGCCGCAGGTACTTCGTCTCGTGTACGGCAGGCTGTGCATTCAGGAATTCCTGGTTGTATACGCCGTCATTCATAAAGGCGTTGATGGTAAAGTATCCCACTCCAAAGGAGGTCAGGTTCTGGAAGAAGTGGGTTCCCTGGCTGGGGTCTACCCGGTAGTTGGTTAGTCCGGCTTCCACTATCACGCGGGCAGCGCTGATGTGCGGCCACTTCACGGGGATGCCGAGCCAGGTGTCACTGCTACCCCAGCGTCCGGGACCTACAAGGACATAGTTGCGGCCTTCGTCTAGGAACTGCTGGTTCAGCTTCTCTATCTCCCAGGCAATCTCCTGGTTGTGGGAGGCACTATAGTCGTCTGTCTTCACATAGATAATGTCATGTATCTCGTTCATGATGCCATGTCCCAATGAGTTGTTGGAACGGAGCAGTACCTGGTTGTCTGGAATAGCGGTAAGGTCTTCATCCAGCATCTCCTTGGTGTCGACTATCGGGCGGATTTGCAGCAGGTAGAAGGTGCCGGTTTTGTCCTTCTCACGGCTCATGGTGGCGGCAAACTCTATCTCTACGGGACGGCGCATCTCCTGCTCTCCGTATTTCAAAGCCAGTTGCAGGATGCGTGGCAGGGGGAATACGTCGTGTTGCAGGATGTTGGCAAAGGTGATGACTTTGCGTCCGCCGGGATAAAGCCCGTCGCGGATAATCTGGTCGTAAGGGTCGTAGGTGGAGGCTATGTAGTTCAGTGCTCCGTCCTTTTCCGCTTCTTTGACGTGCAGTTTCAGCAGGTTGAAGCCGTCGTCGATGGAGAAGTCGTGACCGGCATTGCGCAGGTCGAGGGCATAGAAGCGGGTCTGAGTCTCTTTGAGGGCAATCTCCATTTCGCTGGTTTGCAGCACCTGGTTGGGGTGATAGGGCGAGAAGCGGAGCGTCATGCCACCGTCCACGATGTATTTACCTAAACCGAGCGCCAGATTGACGATACCTTCTTCTGCCTTCTCGTCGCCGATGGGGTAGTAGTTGAGCGAACGTGCCACGCCGGACATGCTGGGGTAGTAGCGGTCACCATACTGGTTGCCCACTACCTCTTGCAGGATGACAGCCATCTTTTCCTGGTCGATAACGTTGCTCGTTGCCTGCATGTATGCCTTCGAGTCGCGGAAGTAGACCGAAGCATATACTCCCTTGATGGCATCGCTCAGCATGCGCAGCATCTCGTACTTGTCGTCCAGATAGGGAATCATGTAGGTGTTGTAGATGCCGGCGAAGGGTTGGTAGTGCGAGTCTTCCAACAACGAGGACGAACGGATGGCAAGCGGCGACTTCACCACGTCGAAGAAGGTGAAGAAGTCCTCCACCAGGCGGTCGGGCAGCTTTGCTTTGAGGAAGTAGCGCAGGATGACGTCATCGTCGGCATCGGACAAGGCTATCTGATACAGATTGTTGGTATCCATAAACTCGTCGAACACATCGGTACAGAGCACGATGGTCTTGGGGATGGCGACACGGGCATTCTCAAACTCTTCGAACTCGGGGTGATGCTTCACCAGGTTGTCGATGAAAGCCAGTCCGCGCCCCTTGCCTCCCAGCGAACCGTCGCCAATACGGGCAAAGTTGGAGTATCGGTCAAAGCGGTCGCGCCTGAAGACTGCCACTACTCCCTGGTTTTTCATCTTGCGGTATTTCACGATAGCCTCGAAGATAATTTTACGGTGGGCATCCACGTCTTGCAAGCTATTCCAGGTGATGGGCCGCAGGAACTCTGCCACGGGAAACATGGCACGTGAGTAGAGCCAGCGGCTGACGTGGTTGCGGCTGATGTGGTAAAGGAATGATTCTGCCGGAACAGCAAAAAGAATGTTCTGCAGCTCTTTGAGATTCTTTACGCGGGCAATCTCTTCCAGCGTGTCCGGGTTGCGGAAGATAAAGTCGCCGAAGCCGAAATTGTCTGATACAATACGGCGCAGGTCCACATCCATCTTTTTGGAATTCTTGTCGATGAAGGCGGCATCGTATTTGGCTGCATACGCTACGTTGTCCGATTCGCTGGACTGTATGATAAGGGGTACAAACGGGTCTTCCTTGCGGATGGCGGCACAGAGCTTGATACCGGCCAGTCCGTCCTTCTCGCCCCGTTCTACGCGGGGGAAGCGTACGTCGGTGATGACACCTAATATATTATTCTTATATTTTTGGTAGATGCCAAAGGCTTCTTCATAGGTACGTGCCAGTACAATTTTGGGACGTCCCCTCATGCGCAGTGTGCGCTGGTGGGCATTCAGTGCTTCAGTAGAGAATTCCTGGCTCTGCTTCAATACGAATTTATACAGATTGGGCAGGATGGAGGAGTAAAAGCGGATGCCGTCTTCCACCAGCAGGATGAGCTGCACACCCACTTCGTTGACGTCGTGCTCCAGGTTCATCTTGTCCTCTATCAGCTTGATGATGGAAACCAGCAAGTCGGTGTTTCCCAGCCAGCAGAACACATACTCAAAGGGACTGAGGTCTTCATTGGCAATACGCTTGGTGATGCCGTGGCTGAAAGGGGTAAGTATCACCATCGGAATCTGTTCATACAGGTTTTTGATGTATCGTGCCACGTCGAAGCTGTCGTTGTCTCCCGTGCCCGGCATGCAGATGATGAGGTCGAAAGAGATGGAGGACAGCTGTGTCAGCGCCTCCTCGCAAGTGGAAACCTGCGTGAAACGGGGAGGGTAGCGCAAGGAGAGCGAAGTGTATTCGTTGAATATCTTTTCGTCGATGCGGCCGTCATCTTCCAGCATGAAGGCATCGTAAGGATTGGCTATCAGAAGGACGTTGAAAATGCGCCGTGTCATGAGGTTGGCAAACTGTGTGTCCTTGAAATAGAGCTGGTTTAATTTGAACTTACTGAGCATGGCTTCTCATGATTTGTTGGTTTCGGAAGGCAAAAGTAATAGAAATCGAACCTATTCGGATAGTTTTTCGACCGTTTTTTTTATATTTATGCGTAATATTGCATCCAAAAAAACAATATATGACCTATGTCTGCTCCATATCCGTTTCCATATAAATCCGTTGCATGTACATTTCTGCTGTTATGGGTGTTCGTTTTTTTGTCCGCTGACTTGTTTGCCGGTTCATTCCGCACCTTGGGTATCAAGGAGGGATTGGGCAGTCGGCAAGTATTCCAGATAAACAAGGATTCAGCCGGATTTGTCTGGGTGTATACTCATGTCGGGATAGATCGTTATGACGGGAATGAAATCAAGCATTACAAGCTGGACGGAATGGTTGATTCCAGGGACAATATCCAGTCTTCCACTACCATGATGTGTGATAAGGAGGGTATTGTCTGGGTTGCATTGAAGAATGGAAAAATCTATGCATACAACAAACTGACGGACTCTTTCCAATTGCGTGTGGACTTGGCCGATTACCTGCCTTCTCCGGTATTGTATAATATGCTGTTTGATGACGAAAACCGTTTGTGGTTGTGTATGTCGAAGGGGCTTTATTCTTGGGAAGAAAGTGCAGGACTGTCTTTTGCCGGATTGAAGGGGCAATCTGTCCGTTGCATGGTCCAAATGGAAGATGAAGTGTTTTTTGCAGGCACCGACAAGGGTGTCTTCCGGCTGACGAAGGCAGGAACGGCAGGTGCTTCGTCTTTTGAGACGAGGCCGGTTGGCCTGCATACAGAGATGCATGTGGAATCGCTCTATGTCTTCGGAGCGAAGCTGTTCATCGGTACCTTTTCAAACGGCGTATTTGTGCTTGACGGTCCCGAAGGGCAAATACATTCCTTGAATGACCGGATTCCTCATGTGCCTATCCGTTCGTTTGCAAGGACAAAGGATAATTTGCTGCTGGTGGGAGCCGACGGTGCAGGTGTTTTTTGCATGGATGTCGCTACCGGAGAACTTTTGAACCATTATATGAATAACGGGGATGATGACAAAAGCTTGAGTGGTAATACGGTATCCGATATTTGTGTGGATGAATCCGGAGTTGTATGGATTGGCACTTCTACGAATGGCATCAGCTATCTGGATCCGGAGATGCCGGATGTCTATAGAATCAGGCACGAACGCAATAATGATAATTCCCTGAAGTCGGACCATGTAAATGTGATGTTTCAGGACTCGGAGGGAGATTATTGGTATGGTACAAACAACGGCGTCAGCCTCTATCAACCTCGGTCACGCAAATGGACCCACTATCTGGACGGTACGGAATATAGTGGCAAAGTGGTATTGGCGCTTGCCGAAGACTCCGGGGGAAACATCTGGGTAGGTGGCTATGGTATCGGTGTCTATTGTATTCATAAACAGACCGGACGGGTACAGAAGAAAGAGAAAAGAAATGCACATCCGGAGAAGGGAATGGCCACCGACTATGTTTATGCCATTTATGCGGAAGGGGATTATGTCTGGTTCGGTGGTATTGAAGGAGAGTTTACCCGTTACGATATACGGACGGATACTTATACATATTACCCGATTGATTGCATAGGTGACATAAAGCCGGGTAAGGGGGGCTCATTACTGATTGCCGGTTGCAGCGGGTTGGCCGTCTTTGATAAGAAGTCGGGAGACACGCAGTGGCATCAGACGTTTGGAGACATCTCTCTGCATTATCCTATCCGTTGCCTGATGCAGTCCTCATCCGGTGATATTTGGCTGGCGACAGACGGGGAAGGCCTTATACGTGTTGGTCCGGATGGGAAAGAGGTGCATGCATATACCGTAGATGACAATCTGGTTTCCAATTCCATCAATAGTCTGCTGGAGGATAACGAAGGGCGTATCTGGTTCAGTACGGAGAAGGAATTGTATTGCTTGGATTGTTCCCGGGATATTATCATCAGTGCCAATGATTTTTTGGATGTCAGCTGGGGATATTACAATCCGAATGCTGCCCTTAAGTTGAAGAATGGATGTCTTGCTTTCGGTACTGCAGAAGGGGTTCTTTCCTTTCTCCCGTCTTTGGACTTGGGGACTCATGCACCCGTTGAGCTGATTCTGACAGACTTTAAACTGCTTTATGAATCGGTCAAAGCGGGAATGAAAGGCTCTCTTTTGCAAACGAATATCAATGATACCCGGAAAATAGATTTGAAGTATAATCAAAACTCCTTCTCAATTTCCTTCTCTGCCATCAACTTTGCAGTCCCGCATCGTATCAGATATGAGTATAGGCTCGAAAATCACAATGAAGAGTGGGAACACTCCAATTCAGTGCGGAACGTGAGCTATATGAATCTCTCGTCCGGTAAGTATGTATTCCGCTTGCGGGCATTTGATAAGTACACCGGGCAGCAGGTGGGAGAAAGAAGTCTGGACATTGTCATTCATAACCCTTACTGGGTTTCGTGGTGGGCGCTGCTCCTCTATTTCATCTTGTTGTTTGTCTTTGTCTGCATGTTTGTGCAGTATAGGAGGCATAAGGTGAACGAGGGGCGTATAAGGGACAAGATACGTTCCTTTATCAGTATAGCCCATGATATCCGTACACCGGTTACTTTAATAAAGGCTCCGCTGAGCGAGCTCGAAGCGCAGGAGGGACTTCCGGAGCAGGGTAAGAAAACCGTTGCGGTGGCAATGAAGAATGTGGAAAAACTGATGGGAATGATTACTCAACTGCTTGAGTTGCAGAAAACGGAACTGCATGCCGAGGAGTGTCTGAAGGTTTCTCCATACGACATTAAGGCTTATCTGGAGGAAAAAATGGCGGAGTTTCACTTAGCCGCCATGCAGAAGAGCGTCGGGATAGAGTTGGAGGTGGAGCCGGATATGCCCAAGGTTTGGATTGACCGGGATACCGCAGTCCACGACAGCTTCATAATCAAGGATTTCCACGCTTCCGGTTTCTTTGTCGAGTTCAATTTCCACCAAGCCGACCATATAGGGAGGCGGAGAGACCGGTGAAGAATAGGTTGCGGTCACATCTACCGAAATCAGGTTATTGACCTGGGATTTGGTGGCAATATCTGCCAGGCTGACAGATTTATCCCCATTTACGAGATAGACTTTTTCACCGTCAAATTCCACCTCTTCCGGCAGGCATTCAAGAAGCTGGGCTCCAATCTTCATAATATTTCCCCGCAGTTCCATAGCCGCATTCTGCGTTGCCATACCGGTAATATAGGTTGTGGAGGAGGCATAGGAACCGGAATCATAAGGAGACGCATCCGTATCTGCACCGAAGACTACGATCTGATCCGGCTCACAGTCCAGTACTTCTGCTGCCATCTGCGCCAGAATCGTATCACATCCGGTACCCATATCTGCTGCACCGATCATCATATTATAAGTTCCTTCATCGGAAAGCTTCAGTGTACAGGAACCAACATCTACATTAGAAATACAGGAGCCTTGCATGGCAATGGCCATACCGGATGCCCGCACTTTACCGTTGCCCATATCTCTCACCGGATATTTTTCTTTCCAGTGGAAATTGTCAGCACAATGTTCGATACAGCGGTCCAGTGCGCAGGCATTGGCTGTCTCTCCAAAATATGCCGGCATAAACATGCCTTCCCG
>OIXG01001894.1_pt1 | contig 17978 bp, 19 predicted proteins | sample 1587731 | NCBI WGS metagenome assembly OIXG01 (sample SAMEA3888908, study PRJEB22519) | human gut metagenome | biome: human gut; feature: human-associated habitat; material: faeces | place: Denmark | collected 2010
AAAGATACATCCTATCAAGTCAACGCTGAAAAAAGCCCTGGACTACATCGAGAACCCGGACAAGACCGACGACAAAATGCTGGTGTCCTCCTTTGCCTGCTCCTATGAAACAGCGGACATTGAATTTGACATGCTGCTGGTGCAGGCCATCCAAAAGGGCAACAATCTGGCCCATCACCTGATACAGTCCTTTGCCCCCGGCGAGGCCACGCCGGAACAGGCCCATGAGATCGGGAGGCAGCTTGCCGATGAAGTGCTGCAAGGAAAATATCCCTATGTGCTGACAACCCACATAGACAAAGGACACGTTCATAATCACATTATTTTTTGTGCCGTGGATATGGTGAATCAGCGCAAGTACATTTCCAATAAACAGAGCTATGCCTACATCCGGCGCACCAGTGACAGGCTTTGTAAGGAAAACGGATTGTCCGTGGTGAAGCCAGGCCAGAGCAAGGGCAAGAGCTACGCCGAGTGGGACGCCCAGCGGAAAGGGACGAGCTGGAAAGCGAAGCTGAAAGCCGCCATTGATGCTGCCATCCCGCAGGCCAAAGACTTTGACGACTTCCTGCGGCTCATGCGGGCGCAGGGCTATGAGATCAAACCGGGCAAATTTATTTCGTTCCGCGCCCCCGGACAGGAACGCTTTACCCGCTGCAAAACGCTGGGGGAAGCCTACACCGAGGAAGCCATCAAAGAACGTATCAAGGGCCGCGTTATCACAAGAGCGCCCAAAGAGCGCAAGGGAATTTCCCTGCGAATTGATCTGGAAAACAACATCAAGGTTCAGCAATCGGCGGGCTATGAGAAGTGGGCGAAGCTCCACAACTTGAAGCAGGCCGCAAAGACGCTGAATTTCCTGACGGAACACGGGATAGACACCTACCCGGATTTGGAAAGCAAGGTGGCCGAGATCACCGCCGCCAGCGACGAGGCCGCCGCTGCCTTAAAAGCCGTGGAACACCGGCTTGCAGATATGGCGGTGCTGATAAAGAATATTTCCACCTACAAGCAGCTCCGGCCCGTGGCCCTGGAATACCGAAAGGCAAAGGACAAAGCGAAGTTCCGGCGCGAGCATGAAAGCACATTGATCTTGTATGAAGCTGCGGCAAAGGCCCTAAAGGAACAGGGAGTGACGAAGCTCCCCGATCTGTACGCCTTAAAAGCCGAGTACAAACGGCTGGCCGAGGAAAAGGAACGGCTGTATGAACAGTACGGCGAAGCGAAAAAGCAGATGCAGGAATACGGCATCATCAAGCAGAATGTGGACGGCATTTTGCGGGTGACGCCGGGAAAGGAGTGGACGCAAGAACGATGAACATACCGAGAATGAATTACCGCCAATACCGCAAGGCCCGTAGGCTGACGCATGAGTGCTGTAATTACTGTGACGGCAACTGCCTCCTGCTGGACGACGGGGAAGAATGTATTTGTGTGCAGAGCATTTCCTATTCGCTGCTGTGCCGGTGGTTCCGGGCCGCCGTCCTCCCGCTGGACGCGGCCTTGTACGCCGAAATCACGAAAGACCGGGACGAAGTGAAACGCTGCTGTGAGTGCGGGGCCGCATTTGTGCCGAAGTCCAACCGGGCCAAATACTGCGGGGCCTGTGCCAAACGGATGCGCCGCCGCAAGGAAGCCGAGCGACAGCGAAAACGATACTGGCAGCCTGTGAAATCGGAACGCTGAAAATGTAGATACAGGTAGATTTTTGACAGCGGATAAAGTAAAATAGACTTATCCCCTGTGAAAGAGAGGTACATAGTTATGAGCGAAGCCAAAGACAACAACGCCATCCAACTATTTGAAGATAAGCAAATCCGTACTGCGTGGGACGCAGAACGGGAAGAATGGTATTTTTCCATTGTGGATGTGATTTCCGTCCTGACCGGCACAGAAAACCCGCGGCGGTATTGGAGCGACTTAAAGCGGAAGCTGAAAGCCGAGGGCGCAGTTGAAGTGTACGAAAAAATCGTACAGTTGAAAATGACAGCGCCGGATGGCAAAAAGCGTTTGACCGATGTTGCCGATACGGAACAGCTTTTACGCATTATCCAGTCCATTCCCTCTCCGAAAGCCGAACCGTTTAAGGCTTGGTTAGCAATGGTGGGCCGGGAACGTATCGAAGAAACGATTGACCCGGAACAGGCCATTGACCGGGCCTTGGAAACCTATTTGAAAAAGGGCTATTCCGAGCAATGGGTACACCAGCGGCTTTTAGCAATCCGCATCCGCAATGAGCTGACGGACGAATGGAAAAGGCGTGGCGTGGAAAAAGGCAAGGAATACGCCATACTCACCGATGAAATCACCCGCGCTTGGGCCGGTATGAGTACCGGGCAATATAAGCGGCTGAAAGGTCTGAAAAAAGAAAATCTCCGTGACAACATGAGCAATCTGGAATTGGTCTTGACAATGCTTGCCGAAGCATCCACCACGGATATTTCCAAAGCGGAACAGCCCCAGGGATTTTCGGAAAGCCAGAAGATCGCCCGGCGCGGCGGCAGGGTCGCCGGAATTGCCCGGAAAACACTTGAAGCGGAAACCGGCAGGCCGGTGATTACTTCCCAAAACGCTGCTGACTTTCGGCAGCTTGTCACCGACATTGTAGAGGATGCGGCGGCGTTGCCGGAACATACCCAGGATGCCGCTGACGATGATAAAAAAGACGAGTAAGCCCGTTATCTTCCTACGCATTTAGGGGCTGAAACTTCCGCAATTCCGGGGCTTTCCCGGCCTTGTTGAAGGGGCGGCGGTATTCTTTATCCCGTTGCCGCCATAGAGGGGTTCTAAATGCGTAGGAACAGGCAAAAGAAAAGACGCCGGACGCAGGCGGCCACATGGCCGCCGCGCCCGGCGCTTTGCTATCTGCTGTTGCAGACAATCGCATAAATCAGCTTGTTTTCAAGGCGGTGCTTCATGTACTCGTCTACGCATACATGGGGCTGGCCGCAACCGTCGTAGAGCGTCCGGGTACAGAGCTTGTTTATGTAGCCGTCATAATACTGCAAGACCTGTTCCACGGCCCCGGCGTCACCGGCGCGGGCCGCCTCGATTACCGAAAGGGGCAAAGGCTCCCTGTATCTGGCCTGCTTCATTCTGCAATACCTCCCGTCAGTTTTGTTCTCATGGTTTCCAGTGCCTTAGTCCTGTGCCGCTGGACGGCGCTGCGGGACATTCCCACCACTGCGCCGATCTCGCCGTCCGTCAGCTCCAGGACACAATGCAGTATCAGGATGCTTTGTCCCGGCTGGGGCAGGCTGGCAAAGGCAGCGGCCAAAAGCCCGTCGCTGATCTGAAGCTCACAGCCATAGGCCGGAAATAGAAAACTGTCGCTGGGGTACTGATCTGTCGTACAGAGCGTGTCCGGTTCGGAAAGGGGCAGCATTTCAAAGGACATTTCCCGGTCACGCTGGCGCTTCCTTTCCTGGAAGTAGTCAACGGCTTCATGGTACAACACCAGCTTGCAAAAATGGTCAAACTGACAGCGCCTCCCGTAATCGTCAGGGGTAACTTTCATCTTCTCACCCCCTTTCCGTGGGGAGTGAGCAGGATGCTCCTGTTAGTTGTCCGGGGCCTATGCTGGCCCCGGTCTGTTGACCGCCTCCTTTTCCATCTGAATTTGTGCCGGAAATGGCAATCTGCGAAAATCGACAAAAATCGCCCGGCAGGTCGTAAACCTACCGGGCGGCGATTTGAAATGTTTTGTTGTTTGTTTACATGGTATAGTTCATACTCATGGCCGGAATTTTCCTGCGGAGGGGCAAGGCTTTTTTTAAGCGGTAGAAGTGGATTAAATCATAGTGATAGCAAAACAGCATGGCGGCGTCCTCCTGTGGGCCGTCATGCCTTTAACTGCTGGGGACAGAAAGAAAGCGGCGGCCTTGATTTCTCAAAACCGCCGCCAGTGAATGATAAATTGCGCGTGGAAATGGGTCTGCCCAGCAGCGGTTTTTTTCTTTTCTGCCGCTGGGCAGATCATAATGAATATGAAAATGAGCATCTTTTTAGACAACAAGATATTCTTGCTTTCTGTATATTGCTGTATATATCATCAAAGAAAAAAGCAAGTAAAGGGCAGTCGCAAAGATGGAAAATGGTATTTTCAATATGGTAGTATTCACTGTATCACATTGTATAAATGAAAGACAGTATGTTATAGGGTGCCAATTTACGGCCATTCCATTAGCTACAAAAATCCCCGATACTCCGAGTAACAATGATATAGTAGCTCCCCACAAATATTTACCTCTTGATTTAGAAAACCATAAAATAATCGGGAGAGTTCCGACAAAAACACAAATTGATGAAACAATGTTTGAAATGATAGCTTTGCAAATAACCATAGCCTCCATTTCCAAGCAATTCAAAATTAAGCCAGCCAATACTAAAGCGATACTTGAAAATAACCCTATCCATATTGAAAGAGTAACCATAACTAAAACTTTTGCAAGGATAACATGGCTCCAACGTACAGGTATAGTCAATAAATTTTTTTGCGTGTTTTGAGCATATTCGCGATCAATGATATATCCACCAATAAGAGATAAACAAAAAGGCAAAACCAGCAACACGTTATTGTATATAGACATATTTGCTAACTGTTCAAAGATTAAATCTTGTGTCCGTCCAAGTAACTGAACCGATGAAACGATCATGCTAAATAAAATGCCAATGTATGCAACATATGTCATCTTCATTCTTTTGATTTTGCAAATTTCCGCCAGATAAAGTTTCTTCATTTTCTATACCTCCTGACCATTGTAAATTAAAATGCCGCCAAACATTGAAACACATAATACAACAATCAGAAAAAGCGTACCAGAAAATAGCGGATAATATAAAGCATCCAGGCCGTATTGTAAGTTCGGGGTATATTCAACAATCGACAATGGATAGGTAATACGGTATGCAATACAAATAGGCAGATATAAATTTAGACAATTAAGCATTGTCAACTGCCAAACAAAAAGGAAATCTATAAGCACAAAACAATTCGCCAAAATCAATGCAATAAGATGTTTTTTGTGAAATGCGATAATGATTAACAATACCGGCGCTGTCCCACAAATAGCAGCTATTGCAGTAATAAAAAGTGCCTCTAATGCCTTTAAGAGAAAGGAAAAAGACATTTTCAAAAAGATGCCGCCTACAAATGTATAGAGGCAGTTTATAGCCGAAAATACTAACACAAAGGTAAATGCCACCCCGATTTTTGACCATAGAATTTCTGATTTCGGTATGGCAGTCACAAGTATAGTTTTTAGGGTATCGTTTTGTTCCTCCATTGAAAAAAGCATTACTAAAATAAGTGAAAACAAAAATGGGGCAACGAGGAAGTTGCCTAACAATATATTCATGCCTACAAGGTTGCGAAAACGATACCCATTATGCAGACAAAGCAGGAAAGAAAACGTAGGCATAAGTACACCAACAAGCATAATCATTCGGATTGTTTTTTGTCGTTTTATTTTCCGTAGTTCATTTAGATAGACTTTAAGCAATCCCCTCACCCCCTGTAATCTTTTTGAAGTAATCCTCCAATGTGTATTCACAGAGGTGAGCTTCGCTCACATCAATACCGGACTCAACAAGAACACGGTTGATTTTCGCTATCGGAAAGGCAACATCATATAGAAAAAGAGTGTTATCATCTACAATCCGCATATTGTTCGACGGAAATGTATCATCAATGATTTGAGCGGCCTTTCTTACATCTGACACGGTAAAATGGACATACTTTGTATTCTTTTTTTCCAATTCTTCCAGACTGGCTTCTTCCAACAGTATGCCGTGATCTATAATGCCTACATCATCAGCCAGTACAGCTATTTCGGATAAAATATGACTGGAAATCAGCACCGTTTTACCTCTGCCAACGCATAGTTCCCGGATAAATGACCGCATTTCTGCAATGCCAATGGGGTCAAGCCCGTTTGTTGGTTCGTCCAGTATTAGTAACTCCGGATCATGTACTATGGATGCTGCAATTCCTAATCGCTGTTTCATTCCAAGCGAATATTCAGAAAATAGTTTCTTATCCTTATAAGGTAAACCGACTAATTCTAAACTTTCCCGAATGGCGTTTTTGTTTGTCACACCACGCAAACTTGAAAGAATTTGTAAATTTTCTGTCGCTGTCAAATTGGGGTAGAATCCTGGCGCTTCAATCATTACTCCAATTTGTCGCAAAATTTTTGCCTTATTTGTATGAAAAGGCGTTCCAAACACTGTAATGTTTCCATCCGTGATGGGGGTCAACCCTAACATCATTTTCATTATAGAAGTTTTACCTGCACCATTTCGGCCCAATAACCCGTAAATACTTCCTTTTTGAACATGGATATTTACATGACTTACCACCATGTTACTCCCATAGCATTTGCATAGATCACTTGTTTCAATTATGAAATTGTTCATTTTCAACTCCTTTATAATGGCTTTCTGCTGCAAAATATTAAGCTAATTTGCCATTGCTTTAATTCGGGCAATCAGATCAAAGTCAGTTTTACAGCAGAACACAGCGCCATAGCTTTGCGTTTCGTTTCTTATGAAAATATCATCATCACCAGACATAAGTAGGAACGGAATGTGTGAATCTTCCAGCCGTAACTTTTGAAGAAGTTCCAGCCCCGTACCATCCCTCATATTCAAGTCTGAACAGATCGCATCAACGGTAACAGTTTCAAGCACTTTCAGCGCATCAGCTACACCCATAGCCTCATACGTCTGGAATTGCTTCTGCAAAACAGATGACAAGAGCCGTAAAAACTCCACATTATCATCTACAACAAGTATTCTTTTCAATTTTATCCCCTCATAGCTTTTATGGTTGTTGATCTATTATGGTTTCTCCCTCGGTTTCGCTGATATATCCATATCTAACCATCTGTCGAATCACAAATTGCTGTCGTTGTTGGGCCAGTTCTGGATTGGCCGCAAGGGAGTATACAGATGGCGCATTAGGAATACCGGCTAAAAGGGTACATTCATAATCACCCATGGAAATTGGCTCTTTTCCAAAGTAACCAAGGCTTGCACTTCTCACACAATAATATCCGTTTCCAAAGTAGATGGAATTTACATACAGTTCCAAAATCTCGTCTTTTTCATATGTGCGTTCCAAATTAAATGCCATGAACATTTCAGCTATCTTTCGGATAAAGCTCTTTTCTTGTGTGAAATAGAGGCTTTTGGCAAGCTGCTGGGTGATAGTGCTGCCGCCCTCCTGTAAACTCCATGAAGTGAGATTGTTCCATGTAGCCCGCCCGATAGAAATTAGGTCAATTCCAAAATGTTGCGTAAAACGGTGATCTTCAACAGCTACAACCGCATCCAGATACATTTCCGGCAAGTCAGAAATGGGCGTATAGTTCGGATTTGACTGAATTTCAGCAACCCGATCTGAAAGGCCCTGTTGTTGAAGCGCATCCCGGTACATTAAATAGCCACGTCAAGTTAATACAGCGAAACAGACAAAAACAATAACAAGCAATAGAACGACAATGCGCTTCAACAACTTTTTCATAAAGATCACCTCATTTCTTTGGTATGAGCAAGCTGCGGACTAATCGGAATACACTTCCTGTACTGCGGGCGGAAGTTCTTCATACTGTATTTCTGCCCAGGTTACTACACCACGAATCGGTGCCACTTTCAGGCAAATATACGCACCATCCGTAAGGACTTTACTGGTTTCAAATGTAATATCCCGTTCTTTTCCGGTTTCATCGTAGGCATCCAGATTGTATTCATAGTTCATGGCACCATGCGGGGCGATTTCTGTAACCCAGCGATTGTCGATTTGCGTATAGTAGTCGGTTTTTCCCTGCGTAGCTAAGAAAGCTACTCCCATGCACAGCACGATCAAGACTGCTGCGCCAATACCAAGCCACAATTTTTTCGATTTCATATTAGACCTCCTTAATTTTACCGCTTATTTTTAGCGGATTTTTTGACCTTTGCATTTGCTTTTACTGCGGGCGTTTTATTTTCGGCAAATAAGACCATAGCATTGCTTATAGCGAACATAAGCAGCAGTATTCCGGCGCTTAAAAATATATTGTAGGTAGCCGTTTCACCATTTTGGTAATTGATAAGCCCTAATCCCGCAGTAATGGGATAAATATTGCCAAGACCATGACCAGATGCAAATGTCCCTACAAATCCATAGAAGAAAGAAAATCCAACCCCTGCCATAAAGCTACCGGCTCGTTGCCCGGTGAATATGATAATCGGGAGAACAGCCACATACACAAAGAGGTTCATTCCGATCATCCTAATAAGGGCCAGCATCATGCCTGCAAAAGAGAAGCCCGGAAAGCGGCTTATAAAAAATACAATCATGGTAAAAACAAATTCTATGACGGCCAAAATGATTGCCAACCCGCCAACGGCAATCAACTTGCCAGCCAACAATCTCCGAAACGGTATCGGAATCGTCAAAATGTTTTTCAACGTGTCGTCTACACGCTCTCTTTCGATGATATAACCAGCAATCAGGGTAATAGTCGCCGGAAAAATCAGACTAAAGTTATTCCAGATCACACTGTTTGAAAAGTATTCGAGGGTATGGACAGCCCCATCTGATGCAGTAGCCATAAAGCGGGTAAGAAGAACAACCGTCAGCATTGTGGCAACACCAATCCAGACAACAGAATACCGCTTCAATTTGTGAAATTCTGTCTTTGCAATTTTTAACATTGTTCTCACCTCAACTTTCATGCCTACTGTAAATTTTTACGATTGCCAGATAAGAGATTGCACCAATGACAAAGACTGTCAGTGCAACAATCCATAGTGGTAGGAAATACGGTTCTATGACTGAATATGCCGGGGAATCCGGCGAAACAAATTGCGCTGCCTGCCAGCGGTAGATAGTGGGCGCAGGAAATATGTTGGAAATCAGCTTCATGGCCGGTTCTTCCGATGCAAATTGTCCTCCATACGCCAGCATATAATCAAACATGGTGTAAAAGAATGTCAGTATAATTGAAAAAATATAAGAGCGGTTAAGACCAACAATTATAATAACAACTGGCAATGTGCTGGCTGTGTATAACAGGCTGGTAATAATAGAAATCCAAATCTTTTCACCAATGTTTACTAATTCGCTCCCGGCCATCAATCCCCCAACCATAGAGGATAACAGCGTTGCCAGCGAATAGATCAAGCCTAAAATGAAAAGGACGGCTATTTTAGCACTTGCAATTTTCGTTGGGGAAATAGGAATTGTGTGCAGATTTTTTAAGGTGTCGTTGTCACGCTCCATAAAAAACAGCATGGCCGCCACAATTCCTAAAACGATAGGCAGCATGACCGGCTCACCCAGCGTTACAAGCAGTCCAAAAACAGCATCAAAGCCAGTAAAATTTCCGACACTCCCGGCTAATACCAATGCCGTAAAGGGAATAGGAAAAAGCAGAGCTGCGAACACCACAAAGGACACAAAATGCTTGCGCTTTAGCTTCCAAAATTCGCATTTAATCAGTTTAAGCAATCCCCTCACCTCCTGTAATCTTCTTGAAGTAATCCTCCAACGTGTCCTCACAAAGATGCGCTTCCTTAATATCAATGCCATTCTCCATGAGAGTGCGGTTAATCTTTGCTACCGGCAAAGATGTATCATACAGATACAGGTTGTAATTGTCTGCAATCTGCATATTTCTTGTTTGGAACATATTGCCGATAAACTGCGCGGCCTTTTTTGCATCCGAAACGATGAAATGGACAAACTTCGCGTTCTTTTCCTCCAATTCTTTCAGGCTTTCTTCTTCCAGCAAAACGCCGCGGTCAATAATTCCAATGTCGTCTGCCAGCAAAGAAATTTCTGAGAGGATATGGCTGGAAATCAGAATGGTCTTGCCTCTAGTATCACACAGTTCCCGGATAAATGAACGGACTTCCGCAATGCCGATGGGGTCAAGGCCGTTGATCGGCTCGTCCAGTATGAGTACCTCCGGTTCGTGCATGACAGCCAGCGCGATTGCAAGCCGCTGTTTCATGCCAAGGGAGTATTCCGAAAAGAGCTTTTTATCCCGGTACGGCAAATTGACAAGCTCCAAAGCTCCTTTGATATAACTCGCCTTGTTAATTCCCCGCAGTTCCGCAAAGATTTTCAGGTTTTCCGTTGCGGTCAGGTTCGGATAGAAACCAGGCGATTCAATCAGGCAGCCGATACGCGGCAGGATTTTGTTTTCGTTACCCTGCATAGGGCGTCCGAAAATTTTAACTTCGCCGGAAGTAGGAGCTGTTAATCCCAACAACATTCTCATGGTGGTGGTCTTACCCGCACCGTTGCGGCCCAGCAGGCCATAAATTCTGCCTTTCTTTACATGAATATTCAAATTGGAAACACTCACCTGGTTTCCGTATCGTTTTGTCAAATTGTGAGTTTCAATGATATATTCGCTCATGTCTGTATGCCTCCTTTTGTTTTCACATTCAGCATAGCATACCAACTTTGAAATAACTCTGAGGCAACTCTGATTTTGCTCTGAGATTTTCGCTACGAAATAGCCAATCACATCATCTTGCGGTATAATAGGTGCATAGAACATAGGAGGTAGCACAACATGAACGACAAGACAATTCTTGTGGTGGACGATGAAGTTGACTTATTGGAAATGGTACAATCCATTTTTGATCGTGCTGGTTTTACTAATATTTTGACTGCTGCTTCTGGAAAGGAAGCTATCAAGGTATGGAAAGACCGGCAACCCGATCTAATAATTTTAGATATAATGATGCCGGGGATGGATGGGTTATCCGTATTAAAGGAAATCAGGGCAACCAGTAATATTCCCGTTCTCTTATTGACAGCCCGTGGGGAGGCCGAAGATCGAGTAACAGGATTTGAAAGTGGAGCGGATGATTATTTGATAAAACCGTTTCATCCCAAAGAACTGTTGCTGCGCGTACAGGTGATTTTGAATCGGGCATATCCGCAGAAAGAGCGAAAAATATATTTAGAAGCTGCTGTGATTGATCTTGAAAAGGCCGAAGTTCAGCGCGGAGAAAATCAATTCCCGCTTACAGGAAAGGAATTAACGCTATTAGAAAAACTTGCTGAAAACGCGGGACGCATTGTAACAACAGGTGCCTTGTGTGGAGCAGTATGCGGTGAATTTTGGCAGGGATATGAAAGCACACTATCAACACATATCCGCCATTTGCGGGAAAAGATTGAAGAAAACCCCTCCAAGCCGGTTTCGCTTGTAACAATTAAAGGTGTGGGCTATCGGCTTAATATCAAGGGGGCGAAATGATGAATACAGTAGAACGGTTTTTTCGCCGCTATATATTTTCTACCATCGGAATCATAGCCCTCTTTTTTGTCGTTAATTTGCTATTGGTGGGGATGTTCTTTACTATTGCGTATTTGAATGGCGTAGCAGATTCCAATTTCCCGATCGAGGATTTTTCCAACCATATTATTGTTGAGGATGGGAAATTAACTGCGGACACGCAAGCACTTGATATATTGCACCATGCCGATGCATGGGCTATGATTTTGAATGACGATGGCACCGTTATATGGGAAGATGGCCTGCCGGAAAAATTGCCGCGAGAATATACCGCAACAGACATAGCAATATTCAGCCGTTGGTATCTGGACGATTACCCTGTGAACATCTGGAAACGTCCTGACGGATTATTGGTGATCGGGTTTATTCCCGGAAGTGTTTTTAATCACTATATTTCAACAAACACGGCTTATATTTGGCCTTTTTTTATCGGAATCGGCGTTGCATTTATCATCAATATTTTATTGATGGTTTACTTGTTTGTACGCAATGCACATCGGGTAGAAAAATCAATGGAACCTATCTTAAACGGTATTCAAACGCTTTCGCAGGGGAAAGCGTTCCATTTGGAAGAAAAGGGCGAATTGGCAGAAATCAATGCCGGGTTAAATCGTGCTGGCGAATATATGATAAAAAAGGACAACACTCGTGCTGAATGGATACGGGGAATTTCCCATGATGTTCGCACACCGCTTTCTATTATTTTTGGCTATGCCTGTGAAATTGAGGATAATTCTGATTTGCCACTTTCCACGCGAAAACAGGCAACAGCAATACGGCAAAAGAGTGAAAAACTGCGGACGCTTATTGCAGACCTGAATTTAACTACTAAACTGGAATATTTCATGTACCCCTTAAAGAAAAAGACAATCAATGCCGTAGAATTAGCCCGGCAGGTTGCAAGTGAATTTTTGAATGAGTTGCCAGAACAATATGAAATTGAGATAGCAGAGGACAATCCCGGCAAGCTCATTCTTCTAAACGGTGATAATTCTTTGCTTTATCGAATGTTAAGTAATCTGATAGGCAATAGCATGGTGCACAATCCCAACGGATGTAAAATTACAATTTGTGTTGGGCTAAATGTTGGCACTTGCCTTTTTGACATTCGTGATACGGGCTGCGGGATAGATGATACTCGTTTGACTATGCTGAATAATGGTACGCCTATATCCAGTACACAGGAAGAAAGCAACAGCACAGATCGTGGCTTGGGGCTTAAAATTGTGCGGCAGATTGTAAAAGCGCATGGTGGGAAAATATATTTTTCATCTACTGTACCGCATGGATTGAGCGTAAAAATCGAACTCCCTATAAGTGGATTTTGATGTGAAATAGGCTGACAATCTACGCATTTCAGGGCTGAAAACGGCCTGTTTCAAGGCTTCTCCTGCACGTTTGCAGGGTCAGGTGAATACTTTTATCCTACCCCCGACAATAGCGGGTTCTAAATGCGTAGGAACAGGAAAAAGGAAAAGACGCCGGACGCAAGCGGCCACATGGCCGCCGCGCCAGGCGTCTGCTTTACTTATTCATCAGTGAAATGGAACTTCTGGCCGTCATAGTCGGCATCCGTCATACGTTCCAGCTTGGAAAGGGTCTGCTGGGCCAGCGCCCGCATATCCCCGTCCATATCTGGCAGGGCGGCGGTGATCTTGCCCATCGTCCTGCGCCGGTCTGCGTTGTGATACATACAGATCAGGTTTTCTTCCTCCACGGTAAAGTGCATTTGTCATACCTCCAATTCATTTTTCCTGGTTCTGGCCGCCGCCTTTTTGGCGCTAGCGGCCTGTTTGGTGTCGGATAGCTGCTTTCGGATAGAGGGCCGGGGCCTGCGAATACTCACGTCCCGGCGTTCGTCCCTGTTAATCATGGCATATACCCCGTGTCTGTCTTTTATCCCGGTGAAGCACAGGGACTTATAGGGCAGCATGGCAAAGAGGCGGTCATTGTCTTTGGTGGAAGCAATCGCTGCAAAGTACGGCGAGATCTCCACCATGAAATGTGTCTTGTTGGGGCTGTTGGGTGCGGACAGGCTTTTCATGCTGTCCACGATGCGCCGGGCCTCGGTTTCAATCCGGCTGTCATGCAAAGCGGTGATATGGGCCGCAAAGTTGCCGGGGACGGCCTGCTTCCGGCTGTGCTGCTCCTGCTGTAAAGCCTCCTGCAGCACAGCCGGGTCGCGGGGCTGGAACTCATAGCGGAGGAAATCGCCCAGCACACGGTCAGGGCTTCCGTCAAAACTCTGTCCAGCCGGAATGTCCCGGCTCCCATGCTCATAGAAAAGCCGGTTTACGCTCACCGGCAAGGTGGCCTCAATGACGTGCCGGAAATGCTGCTGATAGTCCAGCTCATAGAGATTGCCCCGGATGGTGCCGTCCTGGGTGCCGGTCAGTTCCACAGCGTAGGCCAGTATCTTGTCGCGGGTCTGCTCCCCGTAAAACCTCCATGTGTTATGCTGGCGGGTATCTTTCAGGAAAACGTCACGTTCCCGGAAGCAGTACGTCCCGGAGGGGCGGGACATCCAAAGCAGGGCCTTATCCACGGCCTGATCGCTGGCGGCGGCCCGTTTTATGATCTCTTTGTCAATGTCAAAGTCATTCCGATAAAACGCGGTGTTCTGCCGCATGATCTCGCCCAGCGCGGCCAGAACGTCCACATTCTCAAACTTCTGCATCCGTTACACCTCCAATTCCTGTGATTTTTCCCGCGCCGGTTTCTTCTTGGACTGTTCCTCCTGTGCGGCTTTGAGCTGCGCCCGGATGGAGGGCTTTTTCTGCTGGGCCTTGCGGGACTGTTTGGCCTTGGGCTTCTTGGTCTCAGCCTTGTCAGCATCGGCAAGATCGGTAAGGGAAATCTGTTCCCCGGCTTTTACCTTGGCCTCCAACTCGCCCATGGACGGGGTGTTATTGATAACGCCGTCAATCATGTTTTCGTTCTGCTCCGTGGACAGCTCGGCGGTACGCAGAGGATTTTCCCGTAAAAACTCCGGCACCTGCTGAAAACCAAAGCTGTCACAGTAATGGGCGGTATCTTTGCCTCCCTGATGCAGCACCACCACGTCGGACACAGAAAGGGAATGTCCCTTGAAATCTGCCGGATGGTCAATGTTGAATGTGCGGTAGATGTCCTCCAACGTGGTCTTGCTATCCAGCGGCGCGGTATAAACAAGGTCATAGTTGGCCCTATCCACAGAGCGGCCCGTGGCCTGCAAGCGATCAAAGGGTTCAAACCGATAGTCCCGCGTTTCATCACCACTCTTGATCTGATAGATTGAAAAGCTGTCCTGCTGGGGCGCTTCATAGCCAGCCGCCGCATATTCCTCCACGGTCACTCCGGCTGCGGCGGCCTCCTGTGCGATCTCGGCCTGCACCTGCTCCTTGTAGTCCTGCAAGGTCTGGTCAAAATCGGACAGCTTTGGCGGCTCCGGCAACCGATACTGCCCCTGATTGAGAAGTGGGCGGCACTCCTGCACATAGTCAAGAACGGCATGGAAATAGGCGGTCTGCTCCGGCGTCAATTCCTCCCCGGAAAGCAGGGGCCGTCTGGCTTCCTGTTCCATGTGGGAGAGATTACAATGCAGCTTCATATAAGGAACAAACTCACCCAGCAGCATATCCCGTTCCGCTTTGTCCTGCTCCCAGCCCTCTAAGCCGGTTTCCGCAATCACATGGTTTTTCCAGTTTTCATCCTGGGCGTAGTATTCATGGTAGCTCTGGATGTGCTGTATCAGGGAACCGTCCCCGTCGCCAAAATCCTGCCGCCCCTCGTAATTGTCCGGCTGTCCCCGGAAAGTAAAGTCAATGCGGAACTTGGTCTTGTCATAGCCCGGCTCCTGAAACTCCGCGTCCAGACGGGCAAACAGGGCGTCGGCCTCATGCAGCGGCATGGTCTGGCCCTCTTTCAGATGGGGGCTTTCACTCCAAAGCACCGTAACAACCGGCTCCGCTGCCGGGTCAAGGGGTGGTGTTTCGGTTTTCTGCGCCGGTGTAGGGATAGCGTTGGCCTGTTCCGCAGCCTCCTGAAAGGCTTCCAGCTTATCGCCGGTGAGAGTTTCCGTTACAGCGGCCTCCTGTTCCAGAACGGAAAGGATTTCATCACGGGCCACCAGCATGGAAAGATCAGGATTGTCAAGCTGGCCTCCGTCCAGCTCCTTGTTATCCGGGCCATACAGGGTATAGTCATAGCTGGTTTCGGATGTCTGCACATACAGGGTATTGCCGTTTTCCAGCCGGTAAGCTGCTTCCTGTTCCTGCGGCTGTTCGGCTTCCTGTTTTGCCTCGCGCTCCTGCTGAAGCTGGGCCAGATGGCCGTCAATGTCGGTTATCAGCTCGTTGGCCGCCTTTCGGATGGTTTCAAGGGAGGCTTTCAGTTCGGACAGCTCCCGCCCGGAACTCCAACCGGCCACATAGCCAAAGGAATAGTCTGATGTATCCAGCCCGTAATGCTGGCAGACGGCATACGCCACGCTTTCGGCCTGTACCTCACGGGTGCGGCGGTCTGGCCGGTCAGCCTGTTCGGTGGCTGGGGCGTCCTTGTCGATGGCGTGGAGCTTGGCATGGGCGATCTCATGGATGGTCGTTTTCAGGGTTTGCAATTCACTCATGCCCTCGTCAATGGCAATCCGCTTTTCTTCCAGATGGTAGTAGCCGTGTGCGCCGCCCTCGATGTTCTCAAAGGCAATCGGCACCGGCGACGCCTTTTCCAGCGCGGTGAAAAAATCCTGATACTGTTCCACGCTGCCGGTCAGCTCGGACACGGCAATGCCCGGGATTTCCTTGCCCTCGGTCTGGCTCACGTCAAAGACTGTGACGACGCGAAAGGCCGGGATTTCAATTTCCCGTTCCTCGGTGACGGGCTTGCCGTCTGCGCCGATTACCGGCTTTTGAGTAGCCGGGTCAATTTTCTCCATCTGCTTTTTCACTTTGTAGGGGGACGGGGCCAGTATCTTGATGCCTTTTTCACCTTTCTTCACATGGCGCTCAAAGTCGTCCCGCCACTTACCAAAACCGGCAACCAGAGAGGCGTCCGGCTTCTGCATGGCGATCAGCAGCGTATTGTTGAAGCTGTAATTATGGAACTTGGACATCGCCGTGAGATAGGCTTTGTACTGTTCACTTTCAAAAAGGGCCTGTATTCCGGCTTCCAGACGGTCAGTGATTTCTTTCATACGCTCGGCATTGTTCTTTCCGTTCAAGTCGATGGGGATAACCGGCTGGGGCTGCGGGGCCTCGGCAGTCAATACCGTTGCCTGCCGGGTCTTGATCTCGTCCCGCATAACCTCCGGCTGGGGAAAGGCCATTACCCGGTATTCCTCCGGCACCGGCTGGCCCTCATGGACGCTCTGCCACTTGTCGCCGCTTTTCACGATATAACCATACTCGGTAAAAGCTCCCTGTTCCTGCTGGGAAATGTGACGTCCAAACTGTGCCGTATCAATCCCGGCTTTCCATTCCTGCGGCATATCCACCATGCCGGAACGGTTCAGGTAGTAATCGCCCAATGCGGCGGCGGTATGCACATCCGGCAGATGCACATAGTAGTCCGCGTTTTCAGTAAGGTCGATGATCTGGCCGATACTCGCAAAGCCACCCTTGGGATTTTGCAGGGCGGCGTTCAGCTCTGCGATCTCGGCGACGTCAAGCTGGCCCAGCCGGGCGGCAAGAAAATTCAGCTCGTCCACGTCGGCGGCCAGCACCATATCGTAAGGCAGCGCAAGGCGCTGGCCCTCCGGGTAGGAATACCCGTTAATAAAAAAGTCCTGCGGATTGTCGGCGGAAATGCCGATCTGCCGCAGGGCTGCTTGTAGTTGTTCCGTTGTAGTAGGCATATCCAGCCAGACACCATCCTTGCCCTGTTCGTTGAGCTGGCGGTTGTGGAGCTGGATAGAAAATACTTCGTTCACGCGCTCACTCCTTTCTTTGTCCTGTTCCATCAGACGCTGCATCAGCTCGTAGTCCTCAACGCTCATGTTGCCGTCATATACATACGGGTCGATGTCCTCGCCATTATAGGGGCGCTCATAAAAAGGCAGCCCCGCTTCATGGGCCTTGGCCCGCGCTTCCTCCAATACCTCCGGGGGCAGCACATCGTCGTGGGCCTCCATAAACGGGGCGATATTACTTAGGCCGTTTTCGTAGTGGTGGCGCACTCCGGCGGCCAGCTCGTCCACGCTCATTTCCTCGCCCAGATACCCGGAATAGTAGCCGTTCACCACAACGGCCTTTGGGTCTGCGGCCTGTATCTCGGCAAGCCGCATTTTGTCCTCAGGGTACAAATAGTCGCTCATATCCAGATGAAACGCTTCCCCGTGCCATGAACGGCCCTCTTGCCAGAACGCCAGCCATGCAATGCCGCTTCGTAAATCGTCCTGATATTCTCTTACGGTGTCCCGTAAACTTGCCATCGGCAGCCTCCTTTCTCTGAAATATAAGGGTTTGGGAAACTCCAAACAAGCAAAATCCCCGGCCCGGTCAGGTACGCCAGGTCAGGGATTTACCGGGAGTGTAGCCACACTCCCTATGCTTGCTACGTTACTCCGTCAGCTCTTTTTCTCCACGCGGTAATTGACATACTTCCCGCCGGTATCGGCCAAAAGCACCGTTCCGTCATAGGTTTTGCCGGTTTTCATGGAGCGCAGGCCCTTTACCTTTGCCTTTCCGTCTTTGAGCAGCG
>OIXG01001898.1_pt1 | contig 17968 bp, 16 predicted proteins | sample 1587731 | NCBI WGS metagenome assembly OIXG01 (sample SAMEA3888908, study PRJEB22519) | human gut metagenome | biome: human gut; feature: human-associated habitat; material: faeces | place: Denmark | collected 2010
AAAAAATGTACTATCTTTAAAAAATAGGCATCTCCTTAACAATAAAAATAAGCAAGCTTATTTTGTATTGTCTTCGGCTTACATTATCTTTGCCCCCCGAAAAAATAACTACTAATCATCAAAATAGAATATATTATGTTGAAGACTATTTTGTCCATTTCCGGTAAACCGGGATTATATAAGCTTGTTTCCCAGGGAAAAAATATGTTGATTGTAGAGTCGCTTGCAGACAAGAAGCGTTTCCCTGCCTATGGTAATGAGAAGATTATTTCTTTGGGCGATATCGCCATGTATACAGATACGGAAGATGTTCCTTTGAAGGAAGTGTTTCTTTCCATGAAGAAAAAGGAAAATGGTGCTGCCGTAGTGCTGGATTTGAAGAAAGCTACTGCTGACGACTTGCGTGCTTACCTGGCAGAGGTATTGCCTACCTTCGATCGCGACCGCGTATATCCGTCCGACATCAAGAAATTGATTGTTTGGTATAATTTGCTGGTGGCAAGCGGTATGACGGATTTTGAAGAAACTCCTGCGGCAGAAACGAAGGAGGAAAGCAAGGCCGAGTAATCGGAGAAGGATTGAAATACAAAATAAAAGAGGCGATTCTCAATAGTCGGGAATCGCCTCTTTTATTGGGGGATACGGATTGCTTTTAATTTCTGAAAACCAGTCCGTCGTCAGTGGTATTGGCATCCACTGTAATAGGCTTGCTGCGGTCTACTTCCTGAGCCAGCAGCTTCTTCGACAAGTCGTTCAGCAAATAGTGCTGGATGGCACGTTTCACCGGACGGGCGCCGAATTCAGGGTCATACCCTGCATTGGCAAGGAAGTCTATGGCAGCATTTGTCAGAACAAGTTCCACACCGTTACCGGAAAGCATCTTCTGCACACTCTTGATTTGGAGCACCACAATTTGCTTGATTTCGGGCTCTGTCAGTGGCAGGAACATGATGGTCTCGTCGATACGGTTCAGGAATTCCGGGCGGATGGTCTTTTTCAGCATATTCATCACTTCCTTTTTGGTTTCCTCTACGATTTGCTCCTTATTGCTACTGTTGAGCTTCTCCATCTGGCTTTGGATATAGCCGCTGCCCATGTTGGAGGTCATGATGATAATCGTATTCTTGAAGTTGACCGTACGCCCTTTGTTGTCCGTCAGACGTCCGTCATCCAGCACTTGCAGCAAGATGTTGAATACGTCCGGATGCGCTTTCTCGATTTCGTCGAATAGGACGACAGAATACGGTTTCCGCCTTACGGCTTCTGTCAGTTGTCCACCTTCATCGTAGCCCACATATCCCGGAGGCGCTCCTACCAGACGGGAAACACTGTGTTTCTCCTGATACTCGCTCATGTCGATACGGGTCATCATCGTCTCGTCGTCAAAGAGGAACTCCGCCAGCGCCTTTGCCAATTCCGTCTTACCTACACCGGTGGTTCCCAGGAAAAGGAATGAGCCGATAGGACGTTTCGGGTCTTGCAGTCCGGCACGGCTGCGGCGTACGGCATCGGATACGGCCTCGATGGCTTCGTCCTGCCCGATAACCCGTTGGTGTAATTCTGCCTCCAGATGCAACAGTTTGTCCTTTTCGCTTTGCAGCATCTTGCTTACCGGTATGCCGGTCCAGCGGGATACTACGTCGGCGATGTCTTCAGCGTCCACTTCCTCTTTAATCATGGCCTTGTCGCCCTGCATTTCGTGCAGTTTTTGCTGAGTTTCTTCAATCTCCTGGTTCAGCGCTTGCAGTTTGCCGTAACGGATTTCGGCCACCCGGCCATAGTCGCCTTCCCGTTCTGCTTTGTCGGCCTCGAACTTCAGGTTCTCTATTTCCACCTTATTCTGCTGGATTTTGTTGACAAGGGTCTTTTCACTTTGCCATTTCGCCTTGTACGAGTTTTCCTGCTCCTTCAGCTCGGCAAGTTCTTTGCCGATTTGTTCCAGCTTGGGCTTGTCGTTTTCGCGCTTGATGGCCTCGCGTTCAATCTCCAGCTGCTTTATCTTACGCGAAATCTCGTCCAGCTCTTCCGGTACGGAATCGACCTCCATACGTAGCTTGGCAGCGGCTTCGTCCATCAGGTCGATAGCCTTGTCCGGCAAGAAACGGTCGGTGATGTAACGGTTGCTCAACTCTACGGCGGCGATGATGGCATCGTCTTTAATCCGTACGTGGTGATGGTTCTCATAACGTTCCTTCAGACCACGCAGAATGGAGATGGTGCTCAGCGTGTCCGGTTCGTTCACCATGACAATCTGGAAGCGGCGCTCCAACGCTTTGTCCTTTTCGAAATACTTCTGATATTCATCGAGGGTAGTGGCCCCGATGCTCCTCAGTTCACCGCGTGCCAGGGCGGGTTTCAGGATGTTGGCGGCATCCATGGCGCCTTCCCCCTTGCCGGCACCCACCAGGGTATGGATTTCATCAATGAAGAGGATAATGTCTCCTTCCGACTTCTTAACTTCGTTGATAACGGCCTTCAGACGTTCTTCAAATTCGCCTTTGTACTTGGCGCCGGCCACCAGTGCACCCATATCCAGGGAGTAGACTTGTTTGTTCTTCAAGTTCTCGGGGACGTCTCCACGCAAGATACGGTGGGCAAGTCCCTCTACGATGGCCGTTTTACCGGTACCCGGTTCACCGATAAGAATCGGGTTGTTCTTGGTACGCCGGCTCAGAATCTGCAGGACACGCCGTATCTCTTCGTCACGGCCGATGACGGGATCCAGTTTGCCGCTGCGGGCTGCTTCGTTCAGATTGATGGCATACTTTTCCAATGACTGGTAAGTGTCTTCGCTGGATTGTGAAGTTACTTTTTCTCCTTTTCGCAGTTCGTTGATGGCTTCCCGCAGTTCGCGTTCCGTCATCCCGGCATCTTTCAGAATGGTGGATGCAGTGCTTTTCACATTCAGCAAAGCCAGCAGTACCGGTTCCAGGGAGACGAATTCATCACCCATTTCCTTGGAATATTGGGTGGCCTTCTGGAACACTTCGTTCGTTTCACGGCTCAGGTATGGCTCTCCGCCGGATACCTTGGGCAGAGAATCAATTTGCTTGTCCAGTACAAGTGCTATCTGCTGACCGTTCATGCCCAGCTTCTGGAAGATGAAGTTGGTGACATTTTCACCTACTTTCATCACGCTTTGAAGCACATGCACGGGCTCGATGGCCTGCTGTCCACGGCTTTGTACCAGGTTCACAGCCTCCTGCACTGCTTCTTGCGCTTTAATGGTAAAGTTGTTAAAGTTCATATTTTGTTCTCCTTTCTATTTTATCAGTTTCATAACACTTGGGAAGGCGCAAAAGATTTGCCATTGGCACATTTCGGACAAATTGTCTGCATATAAATCTTGTGAAATGACAAATTGTCTGTAAATCAGTCGTTTTGTTTCTTTCTACTTCTTTAGATAAGAAGTTGGAGCAAAGTTCCTTTTCGTATTAAACTCTATTGGTTAAAGAGAAGGGCAAATAAGGATGTCATGCATGAGATGTGCATCTCATGTAGTACGAGGTGTACATCTCATGTAGTACGAGATGCACATCTTATGTAGTGAGGGCCTATATGTTTTAGTAGCTAAGTCTTCGTGTTCCAGCTCCAAGGTTTCCGTGTTGCGGGGGAAGGATATTCTCTTTCCGCTTCGGAGATATAGATTAATTGCTTGGGATGATACAAGTTATTGATAAATTTGTCGTACTTTTACTGCTTCAAAGTTTTGTGCTTTCTGTGTGGTAGGTTTTCGGAGCTCCGCTTGCAGAGGAGCATTATGTATAATTACGTATTAAAATAGAAGATAATGGAGGATAAGATAAAGTTTCCGGCAAATGTGATATTGATAGATGTTGCATTTCTGAATGAAGTGGTATATGGTGCAAAGAACTTTTTGGAAGGTAAGTTGGGGCGGAAGCTACCCGATGTTGACCTGCCGGCATGGTTGAGCTATCTGGCATTGGACGCCGGCTTGAGAGAACAAGAAAATGAGGTGGAAGTGTTGCTGGTGCATACTCCGGCAGCGGACGTGCTGAAGTGTTGTGAACCATCCGATGTGAATAAACTGAATCACCAGGCATGCCGTACGCCGCTGGGCGAATTTACATTTTCTTCCGTCACCTCTTCCGGTTTAGTCTCTACCGAAGAGTTGTTTCTTGACCTGATGAACCTGGCACTTGATTCTGCGGATGTGAAGTGTTTGATGCTGTTGCCTTTCCATCAGGTATATGGTAATGGAGTGGAGGAGAAGCTGGCGGGTTTCTTCAAAGACAAGAGTGAAGAAGAACGGGGCAAAGCTGTGTACTTCATCACGGAGGAACCTCTGAGCCCGGTGTATTGCCGCCTGGAGCCGGTGTTTTATTCTTTGGCGCATGCATTCGGCATCAAGTCTGACGAGTTATAAGATATAAGAAGTATATGAGTGATTTCCGTTTAAAAGTGTTCCAGTCTGTTGCCAAGAACTTGAGTTTTACAAAGGCTTCGCAAGAGTTGTTTGTAAGTCAGCCGGCTATAACCAAGCATATCCAGGAGCTGGAGGCCACTTATCAGACGAGGCTTTTCGACCGGCAGGGAAGTAAAATCAGTTTGACCGAGTCAGGCCGGCTGCTTTTGGAGCATTGCGAACTGATATTGGAGGACTATAAACGGCTGGAATATGAAATGCACTTGTTACATAACGAATATATTGGCGAACTCAAGTTGGGAGCCAGCACTACCATTGCGCAGTATGTGCTTCCTCCGTTGCTGGGCAGTTTTATCGGCAAGTTTCCGCAGGTCAACTTGTCCTTGCTCAATGGAAACTCCCGGGAAATAGAAGCCGCTTTGCAGGAACACCGCATTGACTTGGGATTGGTGGAAGGGGTTTTCCGCCTTCCCAATCTGAAGTATACTACTTTTCTTGAGGATGAACTGGTAGCGGTAGTCCATTCCAAAAGCCGTTTACAATTGCCCGAAGAGATTACTCCCCAGGATTTGCCCGCTATTCCTTTAGTGCTTCGTGAGCGTGGTTCTGGTACGTTGGATGTGATAGAACGCTCGCTCCAGAAGCACGGCGTCAAGCTTGCCTCACTCCATGTACTGATGTACCTGGGTAGTACCGAAAGCATCAAGCTCTTTCTTGAAAACTCCGATTGCATGGGAATCGTGTCTATCCGTTCCATCTGCAAGGAACTGGCTGCAGGCACTTTCCGCGTGGTCGAGATAAAGGATATGCCCATGCTTCGCGACTTCTGCTTTGTCCAGTTGCAAGGGCAGGAAGGAGGATTGTCACAAGCCTTTATGAACTATATGTTTATGTCCCGATAATAATAAGTTATAGTCTATAAGTAGAAACGATTGGCGGGTGTACTAAAATAGAACTACCTTTGCACCCGGAAAATTAAGGAATAAACATTAGTAATAATAGTAAAATAAACAGTATGGCTTCAAATCGAGTTTTGGCTAAAAGCATTAATATGCCTTTTCTTCAAAGTAATAATAAATTTATTTATGTATCTCTCCTGGTTGTCCTCTCCTTCTTTCTGCTGTTGGATTATGTGCCCGGTATGCATGCCTATTCGGCGTGGGTCACTCCGCCGTTGGCGTTGTTCTTAGGGTTGGCCTTTGCGTTGCTGTGTGGGCAGGCACATCCGAAGTTCAATAAGAAGACTTCAAAGTATCTATTGCAATACTCTGTTGTAGGGTTAGGATTTGGAATGAATCTGCAGGCTTCCCTGGCTTCGGGCAAGGAGGGAATGGAGTTCACGATTATTTCTGTAGTGGGGACATTGCTCATAGGCTGGCTCATAGGGCGTAAGTTCTTGAAAGTGGACCGTGACACTTCCTATCTTATCAGTTCCGGTACGGCTATCTGCGGAGGCAGTGCCATTGCGGCTGTGGGGCCGGTGTTGAAGGCAAAGGATAGCGAGATGTCTGTGGCATTGGGCACCATCTTTATATTGAATGCCATTGCATTGTTTGTTTTCCCGGTGATAGGCCACGCTTTGAACATGAGCCAGCATGAGTTCGGCACATGGGCGGCCATTGCCATACATGATACGAGTTCGGTAGTGGGGGCAGGTGCCGCATATGGCGAGGAGGCCCTGAAGGTGGCAACGACTATAAAGCTGACACGTGCCTTATGGATTATTCCTTTGGCTCTGGTAACTTCGTTCATCTTTAAGAGTAAGGGACAGAAAATCAGTATTCCCTGGTTCATCTTCTTCTTTGTGCTGGCTATGATTTTCAATACTTATGTGCTGGGCACTACCGAAACGGGTGCCATGATTGGGGAGGGAATCAATTCTTTGGCCCGCAAGACGCTGACTATCACTCTGTTCTTTATCGGTGCCTCTCTGTCACGTGATGTACTGAAGGCAGTAGGCATCAAGCCCTTGATACAAGGCACCTTGTTGTGGATAGTGATTAGTGTGAGCACGTTGGCATATATCTACTTGTTCTGATTGCATCGGTCCGGCAGTTCTTGAAGTATAACTTCCGGTGGAAGAAGTCGGTAGGATTTTTGTAATGTATTTCTTTCCTCATTGGATATATAGACGAATACACATCTCGGGATAACCGGGGTGTGTATTTCTTTTAATATCCTTCCCCATTGACGCCGGACCGGAGCAAGTGGAAGCCAAGTTATGATACCTTTTGCTTCCAGCGTTGCTTTTGTCCTCGGTTCGGCGTGCTGACCGGTTAATACAATGTTCCAGAAATGTGGTTCTTTCAGCTGTTTTTTTATATCTTGAGAAGTCATAGTTAGTTCACTTTTTTGATGATAAAGTCGAAAGAGGTGAAGAATTGAGGGTGCTTACCGATAGATATGGGAAGGATAATGGTAATGGAGGAATTCCTTCCTTTCCGAATATCTTTCTTGTTGTATATTTGAGAGTTATTTGCCGTATAAGTTGTCACACCAATCTTTTGGCTTGTTTCTGCCTGGCTTTTTATTATTGCAAAGGGAGTTTCCGCTTCTGCCAGTATGGGGTATTTGACTTCTGAGGTTCTTCCGTCCACAATGAATTGCATATTTTCCCAGTTTATTCGGATATCTTCTGAAGAGTTGTTGCGAATTATAATTTCCCATTGGGAGTCGTTTGGAATAAACTTATAAGTAACCCCATCTTTTGTATACTCTAATTTCCCTTTTTGGTTCTCCAGCCATTTAAAGGATACTTGGCATCCCGCATCAACGTATTGTGCAGATAAAGTGGTTGGAAATAGGAGAAACAGCAAAATGGCCAGCTTATTTTTCTTCTTATATTTCCGGTAGTCATTGTATATCCATAGCATAATAAAAATAATGCCGATAGGGATGGCTATGAGAATACATGTCAGTAAATTCATGATAGCAGATATTATTTGTTTGTTTATATGAATATGTTGCAAAAGTATCATAAAATATTTGATAAAACAAACGAATTATGAATAAAAAGAACGATACATACAGACAAATTGGTATTGGTGTTCCTTATAATATGAATGATTAATTTGTACCTTCATATAAATGGAAAAAAGTAATATATACATCGGAGAGATAATCAAGAACGTGATGCTTGAACAGCAGGTTACCAAGGCGGAACTTGCACGAAGACTGAAAGTTAAGCCTCAAAGTGTAGACTATATGCTTACGAGAAAAAGTATTGATACGGATACGTTGTATAATGTCTCACGTGCCTTGAACTACGATTTTGCTTTGTTGTATTCCATTCATAAGGAACAGATAAATTATGATACGTTAGAGCAGGAGTATAGGCTCTCCACAGCGAAAGTGTTGGTGGAGCTTGAGCTGAAGCCTGAAGACATTGCAAAATTGAATCTTAAAAAGCGGATTGCTGATGTCTTGAAATAAACGCACTCTTGGACTGGTGCTATTGGTGTTTTCATTTTTTCCCATTTTTTCTTCCTGGTCGTGTAACAAAATCCTTTCCCCCTACGTCTGAAGGGTATAAACAGGAATCTACTATTGATAAATAGCCCATGGACGCTGAAAGTTTTAAAAAAGAGTTTCTGCCATATCATCGCAAGCTGTACTGCATAGCTTATAGGCTGTTGGAGAATGCTGCCGACGCTGAAGATTTGGTGCAGGAAGCTTATCTGAAGTTGTGGGACAAGCGGGAAGGACTGGCCATTATCAGTAATCCGGAAGCATTCAGCGTTACTCTGGTGAAAAATATGTGCTTTGATTTGCTTCGTTCAGGAAAGTATACTTTGAGCAGACAGAGCGTGGAGTTGGCCGAAGTGCATAATGTGTCTCAAGCAGATAACTTTGAAGTGCGGGATGAAGCGCAGCAGGTAAGGCACATCATTGCCCGTCTGCCGGTGCAACAGCAGAAAATAGTAACGTTGCGTGATGTCAAGGGATGTTCTTATGAAGAGATAGAGCAGGTCACGGGATTGAATGCTACCAATGTCCGTGTACTGTTGTCCCGGGCAAGAAAAAAGATACGTGAGGAATTTAATAAATGGAGTAACTATGAAAGTCGAGGAAATTGAAAGGCTGCTCGCCGAATTTTATGAAGGGAATACCAACGAGCAGGAAGAAGAGTTGTTGAAGGAAGCTTTCAGAACCGAAGAAGTGCCCGAGCACTTGCAGAAGGACAAGAAACTCTTTCTCAGCTTTTTTCCCGGGGAAGTGGTGGATAATGTTCCCGCCGGATTGGAGGATAAACTGAGCCGGATGATTGATGAAAAGGCTGAAGAGGAACAACGTTTTTTCCACCGGAACAAGGCCAAACGTAATTGGCGCTGGATAGGAGGTATTGCTGCCACCATTCTGGTTCTTGTAGGTGTAGGTTATGGCATTACGAACATGGGAGAGGATATGCGTCCTCCTACACCTCAGGACACTTTCTCTGATCCGGAAGCTGCTTATAAGGCATTGCAGGCCACTTTAATCGAGGTGTCTGCGAATCTGAACAAGGGAATTGAACAGATAGAGGAAACGCGGATAGACGTAACGAAGGTGAACCAGGAAGTAAGAAAAGAAATTCAACGATAATCTGATATGAAAACAATGAAAATGATTTTGGCAGGTGTACTGCTGATGTTGCCTTTGCTTTGCCAGGCACAGAAGAACCTATTCAACAAGTATGGAGATATGAAAGGCGTGTCGTCCGTCTACATATCCAAGGCAATGATAGAAACGAATCCCAACTTGTTTACTAAAGATGTTTATATTGGGAAAGTGTCCGGACAGTTGAACTCTGTGCAGGTACTTTCTACAATGGATAATAATGTAAAGAAAGAAATGCGTAAGGATCTTCGTTCTTTGGTGCAGTCTTCCAGATATGAATTGCTGATGAAGCAGAAGGGAACAGTCTCCAGTTCTGAATTCTACATGAGCCGTAAAGGGGAAAAGGTGAAGGAGCTGATTATGATTGTAGATGGTGCAGCCACTCTGAAATTTGTTTATTTGGAAGGTGATATGACTTTGAAGGATATACAGAATATCATGATGTATCAGAATACCAGCTGGAATGGTAACAATGTGAATATACAGCTTCCGGATATAAACTGGGCTGAGATAGAGAAGCTGAAGAACCGCGATTGGCTTGGAGAATTGAAGCATTCGCAAGAACTGGCATTGAAAGGGCTGGAAAATGTAGCCAAGCTGAAAGACAACAAGTATCTGAAAGAACAAATGGATACCGATACATGGAAACGTTTTGAAAAAAGTATGGAGGCTTTGGAAGAACGTTTGGAAAAGATGGAATAGGAAGCGGTAACCTTTTAGGGAAACTTGCCAATAGAATGTTTTGTTTTTCTATTGGCAAGTTTTTTTGTTATTTGTCTTTTCTCAATTCTGCAAAGATAAGCCCTTCAAGCTCTTCTGCCAGTTCCGGATTGTCAAGGATGACCTGCTTGGCGGCGTCGCGTCCCTGGGCAATTTTCGTCTCGTTATAGCTGAACCATGAGCCGCTTTTCTTGATGATGCCAAGCTCTGCACCCAAGTCAATGATTTCGCCTGCACGGGAGATGCCTTCACCGAACATGATGTCGAATTCCGCTCTACGGAAAGGAGGAGCTACCTTGTTCTTCACAACTTTCACTTTGGTCTGCTTGCCGATTACTTCATCGCCGTTCTTGATGGCTTGGCTTCCACGGATGTCAAGACGTACGGAGGCATAGAACTTCAGTGCATTACCGCCGGTAGTTGTTTCGGGATTGCCGAACATGACACCGATTTTTTCGCGCAACTGGTTGATGAAGATACAAGTGGTGCGTGTTTTGCTGACAGCTGCCGTCAGTTTACGCAAGGCTTGTGACATGAGCCGGGCTTGCAGACCTACTTTGTTGTCACCCATATCGCCTTCAATTTCAGCTTTCGGGGTTAAGGCAGCCACAGAGTCCACTACAATGATGTCAATAGCGGAGGAACGGATCAGTTGCTCTGCGATTTCCAGTGCTTGTTCGCCATTGTCCGGCTGTGATATCAGCAGATTGTCCACATCCACACCCAGTTTTGCTGCATAGAAGCGGTCGAAAGCATGTTCTGCATCAATGAATGCGGCAATGCCTCCTGCCTTTTGCGCTTCAGCGATGGCATGAATGGCAAGGGTTGTCTTACCGGAAGATTCCGGGCCGTAAATCTCGATGATACGTCCGCGGGGATATCCTCCCACACCAAGAGCCACATTGAGGCCGATGGAACCTGTGGGAATAACTTCTACTTGTTCGACGCTTTCGTCGCCCATTTTCATGATAGAGCCTTTACCAAAGCTCTTTTCTATCTTGTCCATGGCAGCCTGCAAGGCTTTCAGTTTTTCGCCCGATGCCAGATTGCTGCCATTTTCAAAATTCAGTTCGTCTTTTTTTGCCACGTTGTTAATGTTTAATGATTATAAAATTTGTGCCGCATGGTCTTTGGTCTTCACTTCTTTCGGAGTGATGATACGCTCTACAATACCTTCTTCATTAATGATGAAAGTTGTGCGGAACGTTCCCATATATTTGCGGCCATACATGCTTTTTTCGCCCCATACTCCGAATTGTTCTACCAGCTTCTTGTCGGTGTCTGCAATCAGGGTAAAAGGCAGATTGTTTTTCTCAATAAATTTCTGGTGTGACTTTTCGCTGTCCACACTGACGCCGATGACTTCATAACCGGCTTTGCGCAGGTCGGCATAATTATCCCGCAGGTTGCAGGCTTGTGCCGTGCAGCCGGATGTCATGTCTTTGGGGTAGAAGTAAAGTACAATCTTCTTTCCCTTATAGTCGCTCAAGCGGATTTCTACACCTTTTTCGTTGATACCCAATACTTCGGGTGCTTTATCTCCTATATTCACTTTGTTAATGTTTAATGATTAGTGGATAATGATTAATGTTTAATCATTAATTTCAAACTTCCAAGTCTCCGTCGATAATCTCATGCCAAGGCAGGCCTTGTTTGTTGAGCTGTTCCATGAACGGGTCCGGATTGAATTCTTCAACATTCCATACACCCGGTTTTTTCCACAATCCCTTGAGGAACATCATGGCACCAATCATGGCTGGCACACCGGTGGTATAGCTTACGCCCTGCATACCGGTTTCCTTGTAGGCCTCCTGGTGGCTGCAGTTGTTATATACATAGTAGGTACGCTCTTTGCCATCCTTTAGTCCGCGGATGCGGCAGCCGATGGATGTTTCGCCTTCGTAGTTTTCGCCCAGGTCTTGCGGGTTGGGGAGGACGGCTTTCAGGAATTGCAGCGGAACAATCTTCATGCCGTTATATTCCACTTCGTCTATGCGTGCCATGCCGATGTTCTGGATAACGCGCAGGTGGGTTAGATACTCTTGTCCAAACGTCATCCAGAAGCGTGCACGCTTGATGGTGGGGAAATTCTTCACCAGAGACTCCAGTTCTTCGTGATAAAGCAGGTAGGAGTCGCGCGGACCGATGTTCGGATAAGTCAGGTCTTTGTGGATTTCCAGCGGCTTGGTTGTCACCCATTCTCCGTTTTCATAATAGCGGCCGTTCTGTGTAATCTCACGGATATTGATTTCCGGATTGAAGTTGGTGGCGAATGCTTTATGATGATTTCCGGCATTGCAGTCTACGATGTCCAGATATTGTATTTCGTCAAAATGATGTTTGGCGGCGTATGCAGTATAGATGCCGCTCACTCCCGGGTCGAAACCGCAACCGAGGATGGCGGTCAGTCCGGCATCTTCGAAGCGTTTCTTATAGGCCCATTGCCAACTGTATTCAAAGTGGGCAACATCTTTCGGCTCATAATTGGCGGTATCCAGATAGTTGACTCCACTTTGCAGACAAGCCTCCATGATGGTGAGGTCTTGGTAGGGGAGGGCTACGTTGATGACGATTTCGGGTTTGAAACTATTGAAGAGTGCTACCAGTTCGTCCACGCTGTCGGCATCTACCTGGGCGGTTTTGATGTTCGGGTTACCGATTGCCTTGACAACAGCGTCACATTTGGACTTGGTGCGGCTGGCTATCATGATTTCTGTAAACACATCAGGATTTTGAGCCACTTTGTGCGCAACAACGGTACCTACACCGCCTGCACCGATAATAAGAACTTTACCCATTTCTTTGTACTATATTATTATATTAGGTTTATAAAAAATACGGAGAGCAAATATAAGGGTTAATTCTTAGATAAACATTAAAATCCTGCTAAATACTTTGAGGTAAATGCTTCAAATATTAAACAAATTACTTGCATTTGGGTTATTTTCTATATATTTGCCCCTTGAATAAATTAACTTAAACAACGAATAACAATGAAAAAAGTATTTGTTTCCCTATGCATGGCAAGCGTGTTGATGGGCTTGTCTTCTTGTGCATCAACCAAAAATGCTGCAACTCTTTCTTCCATCAGCGGTGAGTGGAATATTATTGAAGTGAATGGTACTGCCGTAGTCCCTGCTCCGGGTCAGGAATTTCCCTATATCGGTTTTGACACAAAGACTGGAAAAGTATTTGGCAACAGTGGTTGCAACCGTATGATGGGTTCGTTTGACGTGAATGCCAAGCCCGGCACGATTGACCTTGGCGCTTTGGCAAGTACCCGTATGGCTTGTCCGGATATGACTGTAGAAAATAATGTGTTGTCGGCTTTGAACAAAGTGAAAAAGTATAAGAAGCTGGGAAAGGAAAATATAGCTTTATGCGGTGCTTCCAATCGTCCCATAGTCGTGTTGCAGAAGAAAGAGTCCGTTTCCAAGTTGTCTGATTTGGAAGGAAGGTGGATAATTAGTGAGGCTGCGGGCGAGGCTATTCCCGACGGAATGGAGAAGCAGCCGTTCATTGAATTTAATATTGCAGAAAAGCGCTTGCACGGCAATGCGGGTTGCAATCTGATTAACGGCGCTTTCCAGGTTGATGATGAAAACCCGTCGGCAATCTCTTTCCCGCAAGTTATCAGTACCATGATGGCATGCCCTGATATGGAGGTGGAAAGCCGTGTGCTGAAAGCCTTGAATTCCGTTCAGTCTTTTGGCAAGCTGGCAGGCGGAGGCATCGGGCTGTACGATGCTGACAATAACCTGGTGATGGTGTTGGTGAAGAACTGACAAGATAGGTTGAAATAAAAAAGGCTCTTACAGAAATAATCTGCTAAGAGCCTTTTTTGCATCTTGACATAAAAAGGTCTTTTACTTTTTCTTTAATCCTGCGCGTATCCGGCTCAGGGATTGCGGAGTGATGTAGAGATAAGAAGCCAGATACTTGAGCGGTACATCCTGCAGCAGTTCCGGATTCTCTTCCATCAGCGTCATGTACCTTTCTTTGGCAGTGGGAGGGGTGCCGTAGGCTACTGTGGAACTGTCTACCGACAGAATTTCCCGCTCAAAGATTCTTCTGCCGAAGTTGGCCATGTCTATGGAATGCGAAAAAAGGGCTTCCAGCTCAGGCTTACTGATACAATAGGCGATGCTTTCATTCACCGATTCGATGTTGATGAGGGAAACCTCGCTGTCCACATATCCCCACGATGAGAAAGCTGTGTCGCCCGGTGCGGCGAACCAAAGGGAGTTTTCCGTGCCGTCTGTCAGGTAGTAGGCGCGCCAGATGCCTTTCTTCAAAAGATAGAAGTTGCTGTTCCTTTCCCCTTCGCTGATAATGAGTTCTCCCTTGCTGAAACGAACTTCTGCCATGTGTGACAGAAGTTCGTGCAAAGTGTTTTCCGGTAGTTTATACTTCTTGCAGAATTTCTTTATCATAGTTTCCATGCTGCAAAGATAGTGTAAACCGAAGACAGGACTTTTATGCTTGCATGAAAAAGTTATGTTGGGGTACAGCCCATCTTGTCTAAAGATACGGATTTTTCTTTATGCTTCCTTTTCCCGGATATGTAAATCACGAGGATAAAGAGGGTTGTCAGCATTTCTGCAAGAGGAGTGGCAAGCCAGATTCCCCGGTCTCCCAATAGCAGGGGCAGTCCGAAAAAGCAGGCTGTCAGCAGGATAAAACCACGCAGCAGGGTGATAACTGTGGCATACTTGGCACGCTCCACACTCTGGAAATAGCCGATGGATACGATGTTGACGGCAAAGAACACGAAGCCGGTGGCATACAGAGGCAACCCTTTTACCGCTATGCCATAAGCCGGATAACTGCGGTCTATGAACATGCCGACAATTTCAGGACTGCAGAATATTGTGACCAGGGCAAAACATACACCGCAGCCTATGGCCGTTTTCAGTGCCAGCAAGTAGGCGCGGCGGACACGTTGGCTCTCGTTCAGGCCGTAGTTATAACTGATAATCGGCTGCGCCGACTGCGCAATGGCATTATATACCATAAATATAATAGGAAAGAAATAGCAGGCAATGCTGAATGCCGCCACTCCGTCTTCCTTCAAATAATGGATGAACACCTGGTTGCCGACAAACATCATGCAGGCAATCGCCACCTCGCACAAGAAGGCGGAGGAACCCAATCGGCACATATAGCCAATGTTGCGGCGCATCAGTTGCATGCTTTTCCGGCTCATCTTAATGGGGTGAAAGCGCAGTGCGCACCGGCGGCGCATCAGATAGAATACTATCATCAATGCACCTACCGTGGTACCTATGGCACTTGCCAGTGCGGCACCGAACATTCCCCAGCCAAAGGGGAAGATGAACAGATAATCCAATAGGATGTTCAGAACGGCAGCCACCACATTGCACATCATGGCGAAGTTGGGCGAACCGTCCAGCCTCAGAAAAAACATACCCGAATTGAGCAATGCCGTGAACAGAGAGAAAGGCACAAACCAAAGCATGTATTCCACAGCCAATGGCGTGAGCCGTTCAGACCCTCCGAGCAGCTTTACCACCTGTGGGGCAAATGAACAGAATAGGGCGGAGGTGCACATCAGCAACAAGGAAGATATGACTACAGACTGTGTGATGTTGATACGTGCCACCTTGACTTTTCCGTGTGACAGATGAATGGAGGCCACCACAGAGGCGCCGACCCCGAACATAAGTCCCACACCCGTAGAAAACAACCATAGCGGTGCCACAATGTTGACCGCCGCCAAAGCATCACTGCCGATTCCTTTTCCGACAAAGATGCCGTCGGTGATAACGAATAGTGCGGAGAAAATCATCCCCAGTACAGTAGGGAGCAATAGTTTGCGGAACAATGTCTTGATGTCCGTGTTCTTGAAGTCGATACTGTCTCTCATTTTTTCCATACTCATCTTATTTATTTCTTTAATATGTGAAAACCAATCATTTCCGTTGCTACGATTAAGCCCAATGTTAACTAATCCTTAATCGTTCCACCATGGTGGAACGATATTTCCCTCGTGGTGGAATGATATTTTCTCCACGGTGGAACAATATTTTCTCCATGGAGGAACGGTTAAAGGTATGCAAGGGAAATGATTAATGTTGTTCATGTTTTATCATCTCTGATTCGGGCGACAAAAGTAGAGCTTTTGAATGGAATGGAAATTAACAAATGGTAATTTCCGACAGAAAAAATGATTTTAATTCTGCCAAACTGACAGACAAACTGCCACAAGTATAAATCTGCGGCTGCTCTGAACAATTTGGCACAACGTTTGTCTTTTTATTGGCGTCTGCCACTGAGGCGGACGTCGAAACAGAATAATAACAAATAAAAAAATAACGATCATGGGAAAAATTATTGGTATTGACTTAGGAACAACAAACTCTTGCGTTGCAGTATTCGAAGGTAACGAACCTGTAGTAATTGCAAACAGTGAAGGTAAGCGCACCACTCCTTCAGTAGTAGCATTTGTTGATGGTGGCGAACGTAAAATCGGTGATCCTGCCAAGCGTCAGGCTATCACGAACCCCACCCGTACGGTTTTCTCCATCAAACGTTTCATGGGCGAAAACTGGGACCAGGTGCAGAAAGAAATCGGCCGCATGCCTTATAAAGTAGTAAAGGGTGACAACAATACTCCGCGTGTAGACATCGACGGACGTCTCTATACTCCGCAGGAAATCTCTGCAATGATTCTGCAGAAGATGAAAAAGACTGCCGAGGATTATCTGGGACAAGAAGTGACAGAAGCTGTAATTACCGTCCCCGCATACTTCTCCGACTCCCAACGCCAGGCTACAAAGGAAGCCGGACAGATTGCAGGTCTTGAAGTGAAGCGTATTGTGAACGAGCCGACTGCCGCAGCTCTTGCTTACGGTATTGACAAGTCTCACAAGGACATGAAGGTTGCCGTATTCGACCTTGGTGGTGGTACATTCGATATCTCTATCCTCGAATTCGGTGGCGGTGTGTTCGAAGTATTGTCAACCAACGGTGACACTCACCTGGGTGGTGATGATTTCGACCAGGTAATCATCGACTGGCTGGTTCAGGAGTTCAAGAACGACGAAGGTGCCGACCTGACTCAAGACCCGATGGCTATGCAACGTCTGAAGGAAGCTGCTGAAAAGGCTAAGATTGAGCTGTCCTCTTCTACAAGCACTGAAATCAACTTGCCGTACATCATGCCCGTAGGCGGTGTGCCCAAGCACTTGGTGAAGACGTTGACCCGTGCCAAGTTCGAGGCTCTGGCTCACAACTTGATTCAAGCTTGTTTGGAACCTTGTAAGAAGGCTATGAGCGATGCTGGTCTGAACAATGCGGACATTGATGAAGTAATCCTCGTAGGTGGTTCTTCACGTATCCCGGCTGTACAGAAGTTGGTAGAAGACTTCTTCGGTAAAGTTCCTTCCAAGGGTGTGAATCCGGATGAGGTAGTAGCCGTAGGTGCTGCCGTGCAGGGTGCCGTTTTGACAGATGAAATTAAGGGCGTTGTGTTGCTGGATGTTACCCCGCTGTCTATGGGTATCGAGACTATGGGTGGTGTGATGACTAAGCTGATTGAGGCCAACACTACCATTCCGTGCAAGAAGAGCGAGACATTCTCTACTGCTGCCGACAACCAGACGGAGGTTACCATCCATGTATTGCAGGGTGAGCGTCCGATGGCTGCACAGAACAAGTCAATCGGTCAGTTCAACCTGACAGGTATTGCTCCGGCACGTCGCGGTATTCCTCAGATTGAGGTGACATTTGATATTGATGCCAATGGTATTGTACATGTTTCTGCAAAAGATCTCGGCACAGGAAATGAACAGAATATTACGATTACAGCCTCTACTAATCTCTCTGATGAAGATATTGATAAGGCGGTAAAAGAAGCAGAACAGTTTGCAGAGGAAGATAAGAAGCGCAAAGAAGAAATCGAAGTTCGCAACAACGCAGATTCTCTTGTATATCAGACAGAGAAGACGGTGAAGGATCTTGGAGATAAGATCAGTGAAGCGGATAAAAAGTCTATTGAAGAAAAGGTTGCAGATGTTAAGAAGGCTTTGGAGGGCACAGATTCTGCTACAATCAAAGCAGCGACCGAAGCTTTGACCAGTGTATCCTATGAGGTATTTGGGAAGGCATATAGTACAACGGCAGATGCTGCATCTGCAGCAGATGGTGCTCAGCAGCAAACATCTGGTTCTTCTAAGGATAATGTGGTAGATGCCGATTACGAAGTTGTAGATGAGGATGATAAGAAATAAGTGCGGATATTCT